>Ga0209985_10000136_pt1 | contig 83460 bp, 64 predicted proteins | sample NOAtaG_FD_187305 | JGI IMG/M metagenome (GOLD analysis project Ga0209985, IMG submission 187305) | Freshwater lake microbial communities from Lake Erie, under a cyanobacterial bloom - NOAA_Erie_Diel6S_1000h metaG (SPAdes) (version 2) | ecosystem: Environmental > Aquatic > Freshwater > Lake ... | reverse complement strand
CGCCAGCTCGTCATCCCCCCGGAGCTGGCCTACGGCGCCGAGGGGATCGGCCCGATCCCGCCGAACGCGGTGCTGGTGTTCACCGTCGAGCTCGTGGCGGTCCGGTAGCAGCGGATCCGTGCGGGGCTGGCCCTACCGGGCCGGCACCAGGTACCACGCCTCCTGTCGCGGGCGGAAGAAGACCCACCCTTGATCGGTCAGGTGCGCGTCGTCCTCCATCATCACGAACACCTTCTGCCCACCCCACTCGGCCACCGGAGTGGCGGTATTGAGCTCGATCGAGATGTAGCTGCCGGGCCGGAGCGGATTGGGCAGTTCGTTGGCGTCGCGCCGCGCCGAGCGGAAGTCGATGGACGCGCCGAGGCCGTGTCCGTGCACGCCGATCGGGTGCGAGTAGATCATCGCCTCGATTCCCCGCGCCTTCATGTCGGCCATCGTCGCCTCGTACACCTCGCCGGCCGGCCGGCCCGGGCGCGAGTGCGTCTTCATGAGCGCGTCCTGCAGCGTGTTGGTGTTGCGCATCGCGGCCTTGAGCCCCTCGGGCACGTCGCGTTCGCCCGGCTTGAGCACGTAGGCCATCTTCTGCCAGTCGGTGTCGAAGCCCATCACGCTGATGCCGACGTCGAGGTGGACCACGTCCCCGTGGCGGATCACGGTGCTCTCCGGCGCAATCGCGAGGAAGCCCCGCGACGTCGGGTTGGGCACGCCCGCCCGCTGCACGCGCAGGTCCTGCTGGAACCAGGTGCGCACCCCGACGGCCCAGAAGGCGTCGTAGAGCCAGTTGCGCACGTCGCCGACGGTGGTGCGGCCGGGCGTGATCACCTCGCCGGAGAGCGCCCGCTTCGCGAGCATCTCGGTGAGCGCCACCGCGGCGGTGTAGTAGGGCATCTCGTCCGGCAGTCGCGTGTCGCAGTACTCCTCGATGAGTCCAGCCGCGCTGGTGAAGCGGGCCGCGGCCTCGGGGCCCATCGCCTCGGCGAGGAACTGCCACGTGTCGTGCGTGAGCGAGCGCTGCACGCCGCGCCGCCCGCCGATGGACAGCCCGATCGTCCGCGGCTGGTGCTGCTGGTAGAGCGCGCGGAACTGCTGGGCCGCCGGCACCGGCTCGTCGGGGCTCTCGAAGAAGCGCTTGAGGTTGTCCTCGCTGTAGCCGGTGACGGCGACGCGGCGGAGCCGGTCGCCCGCGTCGATGAAGACGAAGAAGTCGCGGTTCCCCGTGTACGGCCGCGGCGGGGCGACGAGCGACGTGAGCGGATCGTCGTGGAACTCCTCGTTGACGACGACCCACATCGCGATGCCATGGCGCCGCATCATCGGCAGCAGCTGCTCGTGCCGCGTCACGAGCCACCGCTCGCGGATGCGGATCTGCTCGCTCCAGCTCGGAAGGCCCGGGGTCGGGTTGCGGAGCGGCCCGGCGGCCGGCGCGCCCTGCGCGGCGGCGGACGCGGGGGGCACGGCGGTGAGCAGCGCGGCGAGCAGCGCGGCGGGCAGCGCGGCGGGCAGCGCGGCGGGCAGCGCGGTGCCGAGCAGGCCGGCCGCGGCCGCGCTGCGGACGATCGCGGGGGCGGGGCTCACCGGGCCCCCCAGAACCGCGGGCGGCTCGCCCCTGGCGGGTTCGCGGCCTGCGGGTCGAGGAACCGCGCGTAGGTCCAGTCGGCCTCGGCGGTGTTGAGCCGCGCCGCATCCGGTTGCGCGTTGAGCGTCGCCCCGAGCGACGCGAGGGAGCCGATGTGCCCCGCGAGTCGCATCGCGAGAATGGACCGCCGGTACGCCTCTTCGAAGTCCGCCCCGCGCACCTGCGCCTGCAGCGGCGAGTACCACGGCTCGGCTCCCGCCAGGAGCAGCGCGTTGCGGGCCTGCGCCTCGTCCTGGAAGGTGAGCGTGATGCGGTACGGGCCCGGCCACGACGGCAGCTTCATCTGCGCGAGCTGCTGCACCCCCTCGCGCACCGCGACCTCGATGCGCCGGCTCGCCTCGGCCCGCGGCAGCAGCGTCGCCTTGCCGCGGTCCGCGGCGACCTTCACGGTAGCGTACTTCGCCCACGGCATCGTGCGCCGCATCTCCTGCTCGAGCTGGTCGTCGCCGGCCACGGCGACGACCGGGATGCCGAGTCGCGCCGCCCCGAGTGCCAGAAGCATGGACTCGTTGAACGGCACGCCGTTCACCTGGTAGCCGACGTCCTCGAACGCGTAGGTGTGGCTGAGAAAACCCTTCCGGTTGCCGGCCCCGGCGTGCATCCCCACGGCGACGATCGCGTCCACCGAGTGGTCGTAGGAATCCATGTAGATGTCGAACGACGCCTCGCGGTAGCCGATGCGTGCCGGCGCCACCAGCTCGGCCTCGAGCACGTCGGGCTCGCGCCCGTTCCCCGATCCGTGGCCGTCAACGACGACGATGTCGGTCACGCCGGCCGCCTTGAGTCCGGCGATGGCGGCGTTCACGTCGGCGGTTACCTGCCGCCGCCCCTCGGCGTAGCGCTCGGGATGGTCCACCGTGGTCATGCGGTAGTCGTCGATGCCCGCAGCCCCTTCCATGTCCGCGAGGATCATGACGCGTAGGGACCGGCCCGTTCCGGTGCCGGTCGGGGCCTGAGCCGCCGCCGGCCGGGGGCGGCCACCGAGCAGGGTGGCCACCGCGGCGGCCACGAGGACTGGAACGAAACGGCAGCGCGGAGTGATCATTCCGCAAATGTTCACTCCCTGCCGCCCCGCCGCTATGCGCCCCGCCATGCGCCCCGCCATGCGCCCCGCCATGCGCCCCGCCATGCGTCGCGCCGCCCCGGTCGCGACCGCCAAGCTCGTGACCGCCCTGCTCGTGACCGCGCTGGCGGCCTGCAGCGGCGAGCGCGAGCCGCCGCCGCTCGACGACATCGCCTGGCAGCGGGAACTCGAGGCGCAGTTCACCGGCCTCGCCGCGATGCGCACCGGGGACTCGGGCCCCCTGTCGTGGACCGGCCTGTGGTCGCTGCCCGAGGGCGGCACCAGCATCGGCAGCGGGCCGGCGGCCGGCATCCGAGTCGCGGGGGTGCCGGCGCTCGCCGGGTTCTTCCAGCACGTCGGCACGGACGTGCTCGTCGAGTCGGCACCGGGGGTCACGCTGCGGCTCGAGGACGGCACGCCGGTCACCGGACCGATGAAGCTCGAGTCGGACGCGACGAGCCGCCCGACGGTGCTCGCGTTCGGCGAGCTGCGGCTGAAGGTACACGAGGAGCCCGGGACGACGCGCCGGTGGATTCGCGCCTGGAACCCGGCCTCGCCGGCGATCGCCGCCTACCGCCCCCCGGAGCGGTTTCCCCTCTCGCGGGACCTCCGGCTCGCGGCGAGACTCACCCCCTCGTCCACCGGCCAGCCCATTGAACTCGAGGACGTCCATGGCGGCACCCAGCAATTCGCGCTGGCGGGGGAGCTGACGTTCACGGTCCGGGGCGGGACGCAGCGCCTCCTCGCCTTCCGTCGCGAAGGGCGCGACTCGCTGTTCGTCGTCTTCCGCGACTCGACGAGCGGCGGCGAGTCGTACGAGGCCGCCCGCTACGTGTACGTGCCGGCGCCCGACAAGGACCGCTGGACGGTGCTCGACTTCAACAAGGCGCACAACCCGCCCTGCGCCTTCACCGCCTTCTCGACGTGCGTCCTGCCGCCGAAGCAGAACCGGCTGGCGGTGCCGATCGCCGCGGGAGAGAAGAAGCCGGCGGGGCCGCCGATCGGGCGCTGACCCCCGCCTACGGCGCGCGTCCCGCGCGCGCCGCGACGCGCGACGCGACGCGCGACGCGTCCTCGCGCACGCTCGCGACCTCCGGCGTGAAGTCCTCGCCCGGGTTCACGAACCGGTCGTGCTCGAAGCGATACTGCCGGTCGTAGAGCTCGCGATAGCGCCCGCCCGCCGCGAGGAGCTCCGCGTGGGTGCCGCGCTCGACGATCTCCCCCTTCTCGAGCACGAGGATCTGGTCGGCGCTGGTGATCGTGCTCAGCCGGTGCGCGATGACGAACGTCGTCCGCCCGTGCCGCAGCGTCCGGAGACCGGCCTGGATCATCGCCTCGCTCTCGCTGTCGAGCGAGCTGGTCGCTTCGTCGAGAATGAGCAGCCGCGGATCGGCGAGGATGGCACGGGCGATCGCCACCCGCTGGCGCTGCCCGCCCGAGAGCTTCACGCCGCGCTCCCCGACGACCGTGTCGTATCCCTGCGGGAACTTCGAGACGAACTCGTCCACGTTGGCGATCCGCGCCACCCGCAGGACCTCCTCGTCGGTCGCCCCGGGACGGGTGAAGGCGATGTTCTCGCGCACGGTGCCGTCGAAGAGGAAGTTGTCCTGCAGCACGACACCCAGGTGCCCGCGGTACTCCGCCAGCCGGAGGCCGGCGAGGTCGTGACCGTCCACCGTCACGCGCCCCCGCTGCGGCCGCGCGAACGCCATCACGAGCGAAATCAGGGTGCTCTTGCCCGAGCCGCTCGACCCGACGAGCGCCGTCGTGGTGCCCGCCGGGGCCCGGAACGACACCCCACGCAGCACCGGCACGCCGGGCTCGTACTCGAACCAGACGTCCTCGAAGGCGACGTCGCCCCGAAGGTCCGGGACAGTCCCCTTCACGGCGTCCTCCTGGTCCTCGGTGGCCATGTCCTTGAGCTCGCGGATGCGGTCGAGGCCCGCGAAGGCCTCGGTGATCTGCGTGCCGATGTTGGCGATGCTCACGAGGGGGGCGGCGACGAGGCCGATGAAGAAGACGTACATCACCAGGTCGCCGATCGTCATGCGACCGTCGCGCACGTCCTGTCCGCCGACGACCATCAGGATCACGCCGACGGCACCGATGACCGCCGTGCTGAGCGCCGCCACCGCCGAGGTGCCGGTGATCGTGCTCGCGATGTTGCGGAAGAGACGGTCGGCGCCCTCGGCGAAGATCCGCCGCTCGCGCGGCTCGGCCGTGTACACCTTCACGATGCGGATCCCGCCGATCGTCTCCGCCAGCCGCCCGGTGACGTCGGCGGTGATGACGCTCCGCTCGCGGAAGATCGGGCGCAGCCGGCGGAAGGCGTACGCCATGCCCCCGCCGAAGACGGCGAGGAAGACGATCGTGATGACCGTGAGCTTCCAGTTCAGCCAGACGAGCACGCCGAGCGCGACCGCCGCCGTCAGGATGCCGCCGACGAGCTGGATCAGTCCCGTCCCGACGAGATTGCGGATTCCTTCCGGGTCGTTCATGACGCGCGAGACGAGCACGCCGCTCTTGGTGCCGTCGAAGAAGCGCACGGGGAGGCGGATCAGGTGCGACTGCACCTCGCGCCGCAGGTCGCTGATCGCGCGCTGCGCCGCCACCGACACCACCTGCGACAGCCCGTAGCTCGTCGCCGCCTGCACCAGCGACGCGACGCCCGCCGCGACCGCGAGCGGCACGAGGAGCTGCCACTGCTGCTTCGTGAGCACCTCGTCGATCAGCCACTTCGACGAGCCCGGCAGCACCAGGCCGGCGGCGCGCGAGACGAGCATCATCGCCAGGCCCGTCCCGACGGACGTGCGGTGGGCCCAGATCAGGGCGCGGGCCTCCGCCCACGCCCGGGCGGAATCGTACGCGGGCTTCTTGGGAGCGGCCGGTGCCGCGCCCGGTGGGCGCGACGCGGACCCGGCCGGGACGACGCTGGTTGCCATGCGCGAAAACTACGGGCCGGACGGCCGGCCCGCGAATCGGCCGAACGGGCTACCCCCGCGACGCCGCCTCGCCCTGCGCCGCCAGCAGCCTCACCGCCCCCAGCAGCTGCGCGAAGCGCGCATCCTTCGCGTGCCCCGCCTTCCAGCGCGCGTAGATCTGCTGCGCGATCACCGCGATCTTGAACAGCCCGAACGCGTGGTACCACCCCATCGGCGGCATCGGCATCCCGCGCAGCTCGCCGTACCGGGCCCACAGCTGCGCGCGCGTCGGATTCCCGGGCAGCGCCGTGATCCCCAGCCCCAGGGCCATCAGCGCCGGCGGGTCCCCCGCCTCGAGCCAGTAGCCCAGCGTCGTGCCGAGGTCGAGCAGCGGATCCCCGACCGTCGCCATCTCCCAGTCGAGCACCGCCACGATGCGGGTCAGGTCGGCCGGGTCGAGGATGCAGTTGTCGTACTTGTAGTCGTTGTGGACGAGGGTCGCCCCCGACTCGGCCGGTGCCCGTGCCGCGAGCCACGCCGCCAGCACGTCCATGTCGGGCACGTCGTCGGTGCGGGCGCGCTGCCAGCGGGCCGTCCAGCCCTCGACCTGCCGGCGCACGTAGCCGTCCGGCTTGCCGAGCTCGGCGATCCCCTCCGCCTCGCGCGGGACCGCGTGGATCGCCGACAGCGTCCGCACGAAGGACTCGCCCAGGCCGTCCATGATCGTCGGCGACAGCACGGTCGCGAGCGCCGGTGACGGCTGGCGCAGGATCACGCCGCGGACCCGACGCATCACGTAGAACGGGGCGCCGAGGCCCGCCGCCTCGTCGCCGTCGGCCAGCGGCTCCGGCACCGCCACGCCCGCCCGGTGCAGGGCGCGCAGGATCCGGAACTCGCGCGCCATGTCGTGGGCGACCCCCTTCGTCACCCCGGCGGGGGGCCGCCGCAGCACGAGCGCCGTCTCGCCGACCGTGACCAGATAGGTGAGGTTCGAGAAGCCGCGCGGGAACTGCTGCACCGCCAGCGGCCCCTCGAGGCCGAGCCGACCGCGCAGGAACGCGGCGAGCGCGGCCTCGTCGAGCTCCTCGCCCGGCCGGACGGCGTCCGCCGCGTCCTCGCGGGCACCGCTCACGCGCGGTACCGCTTCAGGATGTCGCGCGCGACGACCGACTTGTGCACCTCGTCGGGCCCGTCGTAGATGCGGGCGCCGCGCTCGTGGGCGTACCAGAAGGCGAGCGGCGTGTCGTGCGTCAGCCCGAGGGCCCCGTGCACCTGCACCGCGCGGTCGAGCACCCGCTGCAGCATGCCGGCGACGTGGAACTTGATGAGCGAGATGCGCTCCTTGACCGCCTTCTGCCCCTCGCGGTCCATGCGCTCCGCGGTGTCCTCGACCAGCAGGCGGCAGGCATCGAGCTCCGCGCGCGACTCCGCGATCCAGTGCTGCACGGCCTGCTGGTCGCCCAGCCGCGCGCCGCCGCCCAGCTCGCGCCCCGCCGCGCGGCGGCACATGAGGTCGAGCGCCCGCTCGGCGGTGCCGATCCAGCGCATGCAGTGGTGGATGCGGCCGGGCCCCAGCCGCTCCTGCGCCAGCGCGAACCCGGCGCCGCGCGGGCCGACCAGCGACGCCGCCGGCACGCGCACCCCGTCGAAGCGGAGCTCCGCGTGGCTCGCCCAGTCCTCGCCCGGGTCGCCCATGATCCGGATGTTGCGCACGAGCGTGACACCCGGCGCGTCCATCGGCACGAGGAGCATCGAGGCGCGCTGGTACGGCGACGCCGCCTCCGGATCGGTGACGGCCATGACGATCGCGAAGGCGCTCCCGTCGGCCGCGGTGGTGAACCACTTGTGGGCGTCGAGCACCCACGAGTCGCCCTCGAGCCGCGCGCGCGCGTCGAGCAGCACCGGGTTCGCGCCGGCGTTCCCGGGTTCGGTCATCGCGAAGCAGCTGCGCACATCGCCGCGCAACAGCGGCGCGAGCCATCGGGCGCGCTGCTCCTCCGACCCGTGCGCGAGCAGCAGCTCGAGGTTCCCGACGTCCGGGGCCTGGCAGTTGAAGGCGTACGGTGCCGCCGGCGTCCACCCGAGCTCGGCGCTCACGTGCGCGTAGTCGGCGAGCGCCAGGCCGAGCCCGCCGTGGGCGCGCGGGACGTAGGGGGCCCACAGCCCCGCCGCCTTCACCTCGGCCCGCACGGCATCGAGCGCCGCCCGTGCCTCGCGGAAGGGGCGGTTGAGGAACTCCGGTTCGAGCGGCACGAGGCGTTCGCGGACGATCGCGCGGACCCGTCCCAGCAATTCGTCGCGCGCCTCGCGCGGCAGCCGCGCCGCCGGCGCGCCGCTCATATGGTGTACCCGCCGTCCACCATGTACGTGCCGCCGGTGCAGTACGCCGCCGCCCCGCTCGCAAGGAAGACCGCCATGCCGGCCACGTCCTCGGGCTCGCCGATGCGCGGGATCGGCTGCGCCTTGAGGAATCGGCCCATGATCGCCGGGTCCTGCCAGAGGGTCTGCGAGAAGTCGGTGCGGATGAGCCCCGGGCAGATCGCGTTCGCGCGCACCCCCGACGGCCCCCATTCGCGGGCCATCACCTGCGTGAGCGAGATCAGCGCCGCCTTCGACACGCTGTAGATGCCGAGGCCGTGCTCCGGCGACACACCGCCGATCGAGCTGATGTTGACGATGCTCCCCCCGCCGGCGGCGAGGTGCGGCAGCAGCGCGCGCGCGAGCTGGAACGGGCCGCGCACGTTGACCGCCATGATCTTCTCGAACGCCTCGTCGGACGTCTCCTGCACCGGCCCGAAGACCGGATTCGCCGCCGCGTTGTTGACCAGGATGTCGCAGCCGCCGAACGCGGCGACCGCCTGCGCCGCGAGCCGCGCGACGTCCTCCGACCGCCCGACATGGGCCGGCACGCCGGCGGCCTCGTGGCCGGCGGTGCGGAGCGCCTCCACCACCGCGGCGACCGCCTCGGCCTTGCGCGACGAGACGATGACGCGCGCACCGGCCTGCGCGAGGCCGCGCACGATGGCGAGCCCGATGCCGCGGGTGGCGCCGGTGACGAGGGCGGTGCGACCGGAGAGGGATGCCATGCGCGAATGATCGCCCCACTCCACGGCGGAGGCCAGTCCGGCCCCGCGCCTGCTCAGCGCCGCCGCAGGACGGCGGGGAGCCCCCCCTTCGGCCGCATCGTGATGATCGGCTGCAGCGCCGGGTCGGGCCCCGGCACCTCGACCCGCCACCGCCGAGCGAGCATCGCGAGGCACAGCATCGCCTCCATCCAGGCGAACTGCTCGCCGATGCAGATGCGGGTCCCGCCGCCGAAGGGGAAGTAGGCGAACTTCGGCCGCGCCGCCGCCGCCGCCTCGTCGAACCATCGCTCGGGCCGGAACGCCTCGGGTTCGGGCCACCACCGCGGGTCGCGGTGCGTGACCCACTGCGACACCAGGAAGATCGTCCGCGCCGGAAAGGGCTGCCCCGCGACGGTCACCGGCGCCGCCGCGCGCCGCCCCACGATGTACGCGGGGGGATACAGCCGCATCGTCTCGGCCACCACCGCGCGCGTGTAGGGCATCGCGGCGAGGTCGTCGAGCGTCGGCACGCGGTCCCCGAGCACGCGGTCCACCTCGGCGTGCAGCGACGCCGCAGCGTCGGGATGTCGCGCCAGCAGCAACCACGCGAAGGCGAGCGCGTTCGCGGTCGTCTCGTGCCCCGCGAGGAACAGCGTGATCACCTCGTCGCGCAACTGGCGGTCGGTCATCCCCGAGCCGTCCCCCTCATCGTCCTGCGCCGAGAGGAGCATCGAGAGCAGGTCGCCGCGATCGCGGCCGTCGCGCCGCCGTTCGGCGATGATCCGGTAGATGATCGCGTCGAGCGCGTCCTTCGCGCGCGTGAAGCGCCGGGTGCTCGGCAGGGGAAGCTTGAAGAGCGCCATCCCCAGCGGGCCTGCGGCGAACCCCAGCGACACCGCGCGGAACGCGGCGTCGAGCGCCTCCGAGACCTCCGCCGAGTCACCGCTGACGTCGGCACCGAAGAGCGTCGCCGCGACGATCGTGAGCGTGAGCTCCATCATCTCGGCGTGGATGTCCACCGCCGCCCCGTCCCGCCATCGGTCCCGTACCGCCGCGGTCGCGCGCCCCATCGCCTCGGCGTACGCGCCGATGCGCTGGCGATGGAACGCGGGCTGGGCGAGCCGCCGCTGCCGCAGGTGAAACTCCCCCTCGGACGTCAGCAGTCCCTCTCCCAGCAGTGCCTTCGCGAGCTCGAGCGCGCGCCCCTTGTGCATCGAGCGGCCATGCGTCACCAGCACGTCGCGGATGTCGTCGGGATGCGAGACGACGACCACCGTGGCCCATGGCATCGCGAGCTCCACGAGATCCCCGTGCGTCCGGGACAGCTCGGTCACGTACGACAGCCGCCGCCAGCCGTCGCGCGACGACAGCCGGAGGGTGACCTCGCCGGGGAAGCGGGAGGGGGCGCGGACGAGGCGGGTGGCGGGGGGCGCGGTCATCCCGAAAGGAACGCCTCGAGCACCGTCGCGTGCACCCCCTCCGCCTCGCGCTGTCCCATCGCGATCGTCGCCCAGACGCGCTCGGCCGACGTGTAGTCCCATCGGTTGGCGGGGGTCTCCCCGGTCGGTGCCACGTACCAGCGCGAGCCGTCGCGCCACGACGGGCCTCGCGGGTAGGGGCGCGTCAGCAGGACGAGGTTCCGCACCACCGCCGGATGCGCCTCCGCCACGAACGCGGGCACGTTGTCCACCATCCCGCCGTCGAGCAGGCGCGTGCCGCGGAACGCCCCCACCGGCGTGAAGGGGGGCGTGCTCGACGACGCCATCACCAGGTCCGTCAGGTCGTCCACCGTCTCGCAGTCGCGCGCGTCCATCACGAACGGCCGGAAGCCCAGCGCCTGTCCCCACTCCGGGTGCACCTGCCACTTCCGCAGCCGCTTCTCGAGCGAATAGCCGGTGAGCCCCACCGCGACCGCGGCGCTCGCCGGAAGGGTGCGCGGGAACGCCGCGGCCAGGATCCACACGGGAAACGGCGCCGCGCGGATGCGCTCGAGGCCCCCGTCGCGGAAGGTGTGGACGAGCGTATCGCGGAAGATCGGCGCGTGCGGGGTCGGGTTGCGACCGCGCAGGAGGTTCCCCCAGGCGAAGTTGCGCGTGACGTGGGCCCGGCGCGCCGCCCAGTAGCGGCGCACCTCGTCGGTGCGGCCGCTCAGCAGCGTCGTGATGACGCACGACCCCGCGCTCACGCACCCCACCGCGGCGACGCGGTCGAGCAGGTGCCCCCCGAGCGCCTCGAGCACCCCCGTCTGGTAGAACGCCCGGTTGCCGCCCCCGGCGAGCGTCAGGCCGAGGTCGCGCGCGGGCGTCACGGCGCCTCGGGACGCCGCAGCGCGAACAGCGTCGCCGGCCCCTGCGAGGCGAACCAGTCGCCCCCGAGCCGCACGAGGTGCTCGATCTTCCGGTTGTCCGGGACGCCGCCATCCATCACCGACGCGTCCACGTGCACGTGCAGGACCTCGCCGACGACGACGTTGCCCGCCGCCGGCCCGTCGCCGGTGCGCACGACCTGCAGGACGCGGCACTCGAGCGCCGCCGGGCTCTCCGCGACCCGCGGGGGCCGCACGAGGACGCTCGGCGCGCGGGTGAAGCCGGCGTGGTCGAACTCGTCCTCGCCATAGGGGTAGCGGTACGAGGCCTGATTGAGCCGCTCCGCCATCGCCCGGGTCGAGACGCTGACGACGAACTCGCCGGTCGCCTCGACGTTGCGCAGCGTGTCCTTGGGCGCACCGTCGCGCCAGTTCGTTGCGCTGAAGGCCACGGCCATGGGGGCGTAGCCCGCGGCCATGAAGAACGAGAACGGCGCGAGGTTCCCGCGGCCGTCGGCGCCGACGGTCGAGACGAACGCCACCGGCCGCGGCGCCACGAGGGCGTTCAGCAGGGCCGCCCGTTCGGCGATCCCCAGCGACGCGGGGGAGAACTCCGCCACCTCAGCCCCCGGTCGGCCGACGCCGGACGAGCGTGAGGATCGTGTACGTCGCGCACAGGTCGCCGTCCTGATTGCGCACCTCCACGTCCCAGTGCACCACCCCCTGCGGCGGCTGGTCGGCGGGCACCTCCTTCGCGACCTTCTGCTTGCACGTCACCGTCGCCTGGATCGTGTCTCCCGGATACACGGGCTTCGTGAAGCGCAGCCCCTCGAGCCCGTAGTTGAGCATCACGGGCCCCGGGGCGGGATCCACGAAGAGCCCCGCTGCGGCCGACAGGACGAAGTACCCGTGCGCGACGCGCCGCTCGAAGAGCGACGCCCGGGCTGCGATGTCGTCCATGTGCGCGTAGAAGAAGTCGCCGGAGAGGCAGGCGAAGTTCACCACGTCGGCCTCGGTCACGGTGCGGCGGTGGGTGACCAGCGCCTCGCCGATCTGGATCTCGTCGAACCACCGGCGGAACGGGTGCACGCCGGTCTCGAGGCGCCGCGCCCCCGTCGTCCACTCGTTCGTGACCGCCGCGATCACGTCGGGGCTCCCCTGCACCGCGACGCGCTGCAGGTAGTGCAGCACGCCGCGCTTGCCGCCCATCTCCTCGCCGCCACCCGCGCGCCCGGGGCCGCCGTGCACGAGGTGCGGCATCGGCGAGCCGTGGCCGGTGCTCTCCTTGGCGCTCGACCGGTCGAGCACCAGCAGCCGGCCGTGGTACGGGCCGATGCCGAAGACCACGCGCTTCGCCACCGCCGGATCGGCCGTGAAGAGCGAACCGCACAGCGAGCCCTGGCCGCGGCGCGCGATCAGCACGGCGTCGTCCAGCGACCGATAGGGCATCACCGTGTTGACCGGCCCGAACGCCTCGACGTCGTGCGCCTCGGTGGTGCGCAGCGGCTCGGCGCAGTGCAGCAGCAGCGGCGGAAAGAAGGCCCCCTTCTCGGCGTCGGCCCCGACGACGTCGAGCGTCGCGAGGTCGCCATAGACGAGCTCGGCCGCCTGCCGGATGCGCGCGACCGCCGCGCCGACGTCGCGCACCTGCGTGCGGCTCGCCAGCGGGCCCATGCGCACGTCGTCGCGCCGCGGGTCGCCGATGACCGTCTTCTCGAGCCGCGCCTTCAGGGCCGCGAGCACCGCCTCCTGCGTCCCCTCGGGGACGATCGTCCGGCGGATCGCCGTGCACTTCTGCCCCGCCTTCGCCGTCATCTCCTTCGCGACCTCCTTGATGAAGAGGTCGAACTCCGGCGTGCCGGGCAGCGCGTCGGGGCCGAGAATCGAGCAGTTGAGCGAGTCGGCCTCCATGTTGAAGCGCACCGCGTTGGCCACCACCGCCGGATGCGCCTTGAGCTTGCGCCCGGTGTCGGCCGAGCCGGTGAAGGCGACGACGTCCTGGCAGGTGAGGTGGTCGAGCAGGTCGCCGGCCGAGCCGCAGACCAGTTGCACGGCCCCCTCGGGGAGCAGCCCGGTGGCGATCATCTCGCGGAAGACCGCCTCGGTGAGGAAGCTCGTCGCCGTCGCCGGCTTGACGATCGCCGGCACCCCCGCCAGCAGGCAGGGGGCGAGCTTCTCCATCATCCCCCACACGGGGAAGTTGAACGCGTTGATGTGCACCCCCACCCCTTCGAGTGGCACCATCACATGGCGGCCGACGAAGGTGCCCCCCTTGGAGAGGGCCTCGGTGGGCCCGTCCACGTAGAAGGGCTCGTTGGGGAACTCGCGGCGGCCCTTGGAGGCGTACACGAAGAACGTGCCGAACCCCCCGTCGATGTCGATCCACGAGTCCGCGCGGGTGGCCCCGGTGCGGTAGGAGACCTCGTAGAAGGCGTCCTTCCGCGCCTGCAGCGCCGTCGCGACGGCCTTGAGCATCCGCGCGCGCTCGTGGAACGTCATCGCGCGCAACCGCGGACCGCCGACGGTGCGGGCGTACTCGAGCATCCCCTTGAAGTCGAGGCCGGCGGACGAGGCGGTGGCCACCACGTCGCCGGTGACGGCGTCGTACAGCGGGGTGCCGGTGCCCGTGCCGGCGCGCCACGTGCCGAGGGCGAAGTTCTGCAGGGTCGTCATGGGGTGTCTGGTGTCGTGCGGGTGTCCGTCAACCTTCTCGTGCGTACGGGCGGGTCATGCCCGGTCCTTGCGCGCCGACCACTGGTCGTACCGCATCGGCTGCTCGCGTCGCCCGGCCGGCACCTCGCGCAGGGGCTCCACCTCGCGCCACGACCCGCGCAGGTGCGCGGGCAGCGCCTGATAGAGCGCCGTGCCCTCTGTCTTCCACGCGAGCATCTCGTCGGTGACGTCCTTGACGACGCGCGCCGGGTTGCCGACCACGATCGTGCGCGGCGGGATCGTCATCCCCTCGGGAACGAACGCCATCGCCCCCACGACGCTGCCGGCGCCGACGACGACGCGGTCCATCACGACGGCGTTCATGCCGACGAGGCAGTTGGCCCCGAGGCGCGCGCCGTGGATGACGGCCCCGTGGCCCACGTGGGCCCCCGGCTCGAGGACCACCGTCACGCCGGGGAACATGTGCACGGTGCAGTTCTCCTGCACGTTGCACCCGTCGCCGATCTCGATCCCGCCCCAGTCGCCGCGCAGCGCGGCCCCGGGGCCGATGTAGCAGTCGCGGCCGATGATGACGTTGCCGGTGACGGCCGCCAGCGGATGCACGAACGCCGTCTCGTGCACCACCGGCACGAAGCCGTCGAAGGCGTAGATCGCCATCGCTACACCCGCTCGAGGACCATCGCCATGCCCTGCCCCACGCCGACGCACATGGTCGCCAGGGCATGGCGACCCTCGCGGCGCTGCAGCTCGCGCGCGGCCGTCAGGGCGAGGCGGGCGCCGCTCATCCCCAACGGGTGGCCGAGGGCGATCGCCCCGCCGTTCGGGTTCACCCGCGGGTCGTCATCGGCGACGCCGAGCGCCCGCAGCGAGGCGAGCACCTGGGCGGCGAACGCCTCGTTCAGCTCGAGCACGTCGAACTGCCCGAGCGAGAGCCCCGTGCGCGCCAGCACGGCCCGCGTCGCCGGCACCGGACCGATCCCCATCACCCGCGGCTCCACCCCCGCCGCTGCGGTCGCCACGATGCGCGCCAGCGGGCGCGCGCCGAGCCGCCGCAGCCCCTCCTCGGAGGCCACGAGCACCGCCGCCGCGCCGTCGTTGAGCCCCGAGCTGTTGCCGGCCGTCACCGAGCCCTTGCCGTCGTGCCGGAAGGCCGGCTTGAGCGCCGCCAGCCCCTCGCGGGTCGTCGCGGGACGGGGGAATTCGTCCTCCGCCACCCGGCGCGGCTCGCCCTTCCGCTGGGGCACGTCCACGGGCACGATCTCCCCCGCGACCCATCCCGCGGCCTTCGCCGCCGCCGCCTTCCGCTGCGACGACAGCGCGAAGGCGTCCTGGTCGCCGCGCGAGACGCCGTCGCGCTCGGCGACGTGCTCGGCCGTCTCGCCCATCGCGTCGGTGCCGTGGGCCTGCCGCATCCGCGGATTCACGAAGCGCCACCCGAGCGTCGTGTCGAAGAGCTGCGCGTCGCGCCCGAACGGCTGGCCGCTCTTCGACAGCACGTACGGCGCGCGCGTCATCTGCTCGACGCCCCCCGCCACGTACACGTCACCGTCGCCCACCATGACGGCGCGCGCCGCGTCGGCCACGGCGCCGAGCCCCGAGGCACACAGCCGGTTGACCGTCGTGCCCGGCACCGACACCGGCAGCCCCGCCAGCAGCGCGGCCATCCGCGCCACGTTGCGGTTGTCCTCGCCCGCCTGGTTGGCGCAGCCCAGGATCACGTCGGCGATCCCCGCCGCGTCGAAGCCCGGGTGGCGCGCGAGCAGCGCCGCGATCGCGTGCGCCGCGAGGTCGTCCGCGCGGACGTCGGCGAGGGCGCCGCCGAGCGCGCCGATCGGCGTGCGGACGCCGTCAACGAGGTAGGCCGGCCTGGTCACGAGTCGCCTTCCGGATGGTGATGGGTGGTGCGATAGACGGTGCCGCGGAACAGGGCGACCGGCGCGCCGGCGCTGGTGACCTGCACCCGGTAGAAGCCCAGCCGCTCGGTCAGCTGCTCCTCGACCGCCACCGCCTCGAGGACGTCGCCCGCCTGCACGGCGCGGGTGTGGGCGATCTGGGTGTCCACGCTCACCGCCACCCGGCCGTGCCCGTTCGAGGCGAACGCGAGGGCGCTGTCGGCGAAGCTGTAGGTGACGCCGCCGTGGGTCCGGCCGAAGCCGTTGGCCATCTCGGGCCGGACGGTCATGCGCAGCGTCACCGCCCCGGGGGCGACGTGCAGCACCTCGACGCCGAGCCATTGCGAGAACGGGTCGTGCGCGAGCATGTGCGCCACGACGCGGCGCGCGCGCTCGTGGCGCTCGGCCTCGGTCGGCGACCCGCTCATGCCAGGAGACTCCGCCCCTCGGCCGCCCGCCGCACGAGGTGGGCGCTGGGCCGGTACCGCTCGGGCCCCAGTTCCTGCTGGAGCCCGCGCAGCGTGTCCACCAGCCGTTGCGGCCCGAGCGCATCGCCCCACGCGAGCAGCCCCTGCGGATAGTTGACCCCGCGCGTCATCGCGAGCTCGACGTCGGCCGGCGTCGCCACCCCGAGGAAGACGGCCTCGCAGGCCTCGTTGACCAGCATCGCGATGATGCGCCCGAAGACGCGCGCGGCCACGAGCTGGTCGTCTCCGCCCGCCGGCAGCGGCTGCGCGTGATCGTAGAAGCCGCGTCCCGCCTTCTTCCCCAGCCAGCCGGCCTCGACGAGGCGCTGCTGCACCAGGGACGGGCGGTAGCGCGGCTCGTGGAACGTCTGCTCCCAGACCGACTTCGTGACCGCGAAATTGATGTCGTGCCCGATGAAGTCCATGAGCTCGCACGGCCCCATGCGGAACCCGCCGAGCGTGCGCATGGCGTGGTCGATCGTCGCCGGGTCGGCCACGCCTTCCTCGAGCAGCCGCAGCGCCTCGCCGTAGAACGGACGCGCCACCCGGTTCACGATGAAGCCCGGCGTGTCCGAGGCGGTCACCGGCACCTTGCCCCACGCGCGCATCAGGGCCGAGGCCCGCGCCGCGAGGTCGGGCGCGCTGCGCACCCCCGGGACGACCTCGACGAGCGCCATGAGCGGCGCCGGGTTGAAGAAGTGCAGCCCGACGAACCGCTCCGGCGTGGCCAGCACCGACGCGATCGCCGCCACCGACAGCGACGAGGTGTTCGTCGCCAGCACCGCGTCCGGCCCCGTCACCTGCTCGAGGCGCGCGACGAGGTCGCGCTTCGCGCCGAGGTCCTCGACGATCGCCTCGATCACCAGCCCCGCATCCGCCAGCGGCCGCAGGTTCGGCCCACCCGACGCGTCGGGCTGGGCCACCTGCACGCGGGCCAGCGTGTCGGCGGCGGCGGCGGCGGAGAGCCGCCCCTTCTCGACCAACCGCGCGAGGGCCTTCTCCATGCCCGCCTTGGCCCGCGACAGCGCCTCGGCACGCGCGTCGCAGAGCACCACCCGATGGCCGGCCTGCGCCGCGACCTGCGCGATCCCGGCACCCATCGCGCCGGCCCCGACGACCCCGACCGTCGTCCCCGCGTCCAGGGTCATTCGCCGGTGAAGCGGGGGGGACGCTTCGCGAGGAACGCCGCGATACCCTCGGCGAAGTCCTGCGAGCGTCCCGCCTCCTGCTGCGCGACGGCCTCGGCCTCGAGCTGGGCCCGGTAGTCGTTGGTCGCCGAGGCGTTGAGCAGCCGCTTCGTCAGGGCGATCGCCTTCGTCGGCATCTGCGCGAGGCGGGCGGCCAGCGCCTGCGCCTTCTCGAGCAGCACCGTCTGCGGGACCACCTCGTGCACGAGCCCCCACGCTTCGGCCCGCTCGGCCGGGAGCTTGTCGCCCAGCATCGTCAGGGCAGCCGCCCGATGGATCCCCACCGCGCGCGGCAGGAAGTAGGTGCCACCGCTGTCGGGCACGAGCCCGATCTTCACGAAGGCCTGCACGAAGGACACCTCCTGCGCCGCCAGCACGAAGTCGCACGCGAACGCGACGTTCGCCCCGGCCCCCGCCGCGACCCCGTTGACCGCTGCGATGACCGGCTTCGGGCACTCGCGGATGAGCGCCACGAGGGTGTTGTAGCCCTGCCGCACGAAATCGGCGTCGATGCCGACGGCCGAGGCACCCGCCGTCGTCGCCCCCAGGTCCTGCCCCGCGCAGAAGCCGCGGCCGGCGCCGGTGAGGACGACCGCCCGGACAGTCCGGTCGGCCGAGACCCGCCGGAAGGCGTCCTGCGCCTCGCCCATCATGGTGACGTCGAAGCTGTTGAGGACGTCGGGGCGGTTCAGCGTGATCGTGGCGACCGCGCCGGTCTGGTCGAAGTGCAGGGTCGTGTACGCCATACCCCCAAAGCTAGCGCGGCGGCGCAGGGCCGGGACGCTACATTACGCCAGTCCTCCCACCCCGCCGATGCCTTCCCAGTCCGCCGCGAAGGGCACCCGCCCGAAGCGGGCCGATGTGGCCGCCCCCGCGTCCCCTGCCCCTGCCGCGCCCGAGGCGGCACCGCCGCTGTCCCTCGACTGGCGGCGGATCGCGTATCACACGCTGGTCTCGCGGGCCCTCGACGACCTCGAGGAGGACCTCAACCGGCGCAAGGGCGACGTGCCGCGCGACGAACAGGTCCTCTACCAGTTCTCCGCCCGCGGGCACGACGTGGCGCAGGCGATCCTCGGGTCGCTGCTCACGGGACGGCGGGACGCCGCCGGCGCGTACTACCGCTCGCGGCCGCTCCTGCTGTCGCTCGGGCTCTCGATCGAGGACGCCCACGGCTCGCCCCTCGGGCGCGCGGGTGGATTCTCCGATGGCCGCGATATCGGCGTCGTCTGCAACCTCCCCCGCCGCGACGGCTGCGTCGTCCTGCCGATGTCGGGCGACGTCGGCTCGCAATACACGCCGGCCGCCGGCTGGGCGCAGGCGATCACCTACCATCGCGACGTCCTGCACGACCGCGCGTGGGAAGGGGCGATCGCCGTGGCCCTCGGGGGTGACGGCTCGGTGGCCACCAACGGCTTCTGGGCGGCGCTCACGATGGCGACGACGCTCTCGCTCCCGATGCTCTTCTACATCGAGGACAACGGGCTCGGCATCTCCGTGAAGGGCGACATGCAGACGCCCGGCGGGAACATCGCGGCCAACCTCGCGAGCTTCGGGAACCTCTATCTCCTCGACGGCGACGGCTGCAACCCGGCCGAGGCGGCCGACTGCCTGACCGCGGCCGTGTCGCACGTGCGCAGCGGCCGCGGCCCGGCCCTCGTGCGGCTGACGGTGCCGCGCCTGAGCTCGCACTCGGGGCCCGACAACCAGCGGGGCTACCGGACCGAGGCCGAGATCGCGTCCGACGACGCGCGCGATCCCCTCCCCCGGCTCGAGGCGCACCTCGTGCCCGCCGTGCTCTCCCGCACCGAATGGGCCGACCTCGCGGCGCGGGCGGCCGCCGACGTGCGGGCGGGCGTCGAGGCGGCCCGGCGGCGTCCGCATCCCGACCCGGCGCACGTGGGGCGGTTCCGGTACGAGGAGCCGCGCGAGGCCGACGAGGTCCCCGCATTGGGTGGCCTCCCCGACGAGGTGCTGGCCGCCCTTCCGGCGCGCACGGCGCCATCGGCGGAAGGACCCGTGGTCCGGTTCGCCGAGGCGATCCGGCGCACGCTCGATTCGGAACTCGCCGCCAACCCGCGGCTGGTCGTCTTCGGGGAGGATGTCGGGCTCAAGGGCGGCGTGCACCTCGTCACCGAAGGGCTGCAGAAGCGCCACGGGGTGGCGCGCGTCTTCGACACCTCGCTCTCGGAGGAAGGCATCATCGGCCGCGCCGCCGGTCTCGCGATCAGTGGGCTCATGCCGGTCGCGGAGATCCAGTTCCGCAAGTACGCCGACCCGGCGATGGAACAGCTCAACAACGCCGGGACCGTGCGCTGGCGGACGGCGAACCGCTTCTGCTCGCCCATGGTCGTCCGGATGCCCGGCGGCTTCGGCAAGGACGTGGGTGACCCGTGGCACTCGGTGTCCAACGAGGTCATGTACGCGCATGCCGTTGGCTGGCAGGTCGCGATGCCGTCGAACGCCGCCGACGCCGCTGGGCTGCTGCGGTCGGCGATGCGCTCCCGGAACCCCACGGTCTTCTTCGAGCACCGGGCCCTCCTGATGACGAGCGAGGGGGCGTCGCGCTGGCCCGGCGACGACTACGTGGTGCCGCTCGGCCGCGCCGCCGTCCTGCTGGAGGGCACCGAGCTCACCCTCGTCACCTGGGGGGCGATGGTCTGGCGATGCCTCGAGGCGGCCCGTACCTTCGGGAGCCGGGTCGAGGTGATGGACCTCCGGACGATCGCCCCGTGGGACCGGGGCGCGGTCATGGCCAGCGTGCGCCGGACCGCCCGGGCCCTGATCGTGCACGAGGACCAACTGACCGCCGGCTTCGGGGCCGAGATCGCCGCGACGCTGGCGCAGGAGTGCTTCTGGTTCCTGGATGCCCCTGTCGAGCGCGTCGCCGTGGCCGATATTCCCATGCCGTACCATCCGGCCCTCATGGCCGCCACGGCACCCTCGGTCGAACGGATCGGTGCCGCGATCGAGCGAGTCCTGTCTGCGTGACGGCACCGGTACCCCATGAACGGTTTCGACTCCGCCTTCGGCCGCCTGCTCAGCCTGATGCTGCGACAGGCGCCGGTGGACACGCAGTTCACCGTGCTGCGGGCCTGCATCACGGCGACCCGCGACGTGGGTGCCGTTCTCGCTCCCAGCGCGGACGGCCTGCGCGTGGACGACCGTCTCACCGCGGACCCCAGCAACACGCAGGAACTCAACCTGCGGCTGCTCGGCCATGGCGTGTCATCGGTTTCGGTGGCGACGGGCTGCGAGCCGGCGGAGATCGTCGCCCTGGCGTGGGGATTGGCCGCCGAACCGGATCCGACGCAACTGGGCATGTCCGTCCGGCTGATGATGCTGGCCTCGCCCACCCGGAGCGTGCATGTCGAGTTCGAAGCCGCGGACACGGTCGTGCCCGGGCTGCTGCCCCCGATGTCCGCCCGCCGCAGTCCGACGCCGACCACGGTGGCGGCCGTCGCGCCGAACGACGCCGAGTTGCGGCGAGCGATCGTCTCGTACTCCGCGACTACCGCAGTCCCCGACCGGCTCGACGTGGTGTTCACGCGGCTCCAGCGGGTGAACACGACCGTGGAGGCCACGCCCGTCCTCGACGCCTTCATCTCCTACGGCGAGGCGTGCCTCGAAGACCGGCGCCACAGCGACCTGGTGACCTTCCTGCGGGCGGTCGTCGAGCACCAGGCGCACGAGACGCACCGGGAGCGGCAGGTCCTGCTCTCGTCGGTGCTGCGGCGCTTCAACAGCACGCTCGCGCTCGGTCGCGTGACCGGCCAGCTCCTCGGGGACCAGGCGCGCGAGGCGCTGACGGTCCTCATCGCCTTCGGCACGACCGGGGCGGATTCGGTGATCGAGTCCCTCGTCGCCGCCCAGCAGCGGCGGCACCGGCAGGCCTATCTCGTGGCCCTCCGCGAGATGCCCGTGGCCACCGGGACCCTCCAGCATATGCTGTCGGACGGACGCTGGTACATCATCCGCAATGCGGCCTACCTGATCGGCGAGCTCGGCGCTGTCGAGCTCAGCGACGCGCTGGTGGCGCTGCGGGCGCATCCCGACGCCCGCGCCCGGGCAGCCGTGCTGACCGCGCTCGCGAAGCTTGGCATGCCCCGGGGAATCAGCGCCCTGCAGGGGGCGTCGCGGGACCCGTCGGTCGAGGTGCGAGTCCAGGCGGCGCAGGCCCTCGCCCACCTTCCCGCCGCGCGCGCCGTGCCGATCGTGCAGCACGCCCTGCGGTCCGAGTCCGACGACACCGTCCGCGCCGCGCTGTACGTCGCGCTGGGCCGGGCCGGCACCGACGAGGCGGTGCACCTGCTCGAGGAGGCAGCGCGTCCGGGCGGCAAGCTGCTCGGCCGGAAGCCGGTGGCGCTGCGTCGCGCGGCCGTGATGGGGCTCGTCGCCTCGGAGAATCCGCTGGCGCAGGTCCCGCTCGCCGAACTGCGCCGCGACACCGATCCGGAGATCCGCGCCGCGGCCGTGACCCCGCTCGCGCATCGCGCATCGGTGGCCACACCGCTTGGCGTCGTGGTGCTGGACGGATGACGCCGCCGTCCCACCTCGTCGTCGCCGCGCTGGGTCGGCTCGTGTCCCTCGTCCGCGAGGCGGCGCCCGCGGACGTGCAGCAGGCGGTCCTCCGGCGGGTCCAGGTGCACAACCGCACCGACGGGACCCGCCTGACGCTCCTTGACGGCGCCCTGGTCGTTGACGGGGCGCCGCTGGCCCTGCCGGAGACGGCGGAATTGGCCGAGCGGATGGCGGCCCACGCCGTGCGCGTGCTGGACGTGTACCCGTCCGCCGACGCGACGGAACTGATGGCGGTCGCCCGGGCACTCGCCGCGGATGCCGACGAGCGCACGCCGGGCGCGGCCTTCCGGGCGCGCTTTCCTCCCCATGTCGGGCGTACGGTCCGGGTGCAGCTGCCGGAATCCACCGTGGCGGCGCCGGAGTTCGGTCACTTGTCCTCGGGCCAGGATGAAGTCATGATGCTCGCCGAGGGCAAGGACTCCTACCTCGCGTTCGGCCGCGTGGAGACGCCGAAGGCGCCGCTGCACGAGCTCCTCGGTGCGCTCGATGCCGCCCAGACGAGGCCGGCCTTGCTGCACGCCCTCGATGCCTTGGCGGCGTTCGGCGAGGCCGCCCTGCGCGAACATCGCGAGGAGGACGCCATGCACATGCTCGACGGCGTCGTCGCCCGCGAGGCTTGGGAAGCGATTGACGAGCGACGCCGCGCCCTCGCGGGGCTCACGCGGCGATTCCGCACGTCGGCGGCCCTGGGCAGCATCGCCACCCTCCTGGTCCGCGGCGGCTCCGTGCGACCAGCCGCCATCCGGGTGCTGGCCGCTGCCGGCACGCTGGGGGCCGATGCGATCATCGAGGCCCTGGTCGCCGCGCCCCAGCGCCAGCGCCGGCAGGCATTCCTGCAGGCCCTCCGCGAGGTCCCCGTGGCCGCCGGCAGCCTCGCGCACATGCTGGCCGACTCGCGCTGGTACGTGACCCGCAACGCCGCCTACCTCGTTGGGGAACTCCGGCTCGCCGAGCTCGAGGCGGCGCTGATCGCGACGCGCACGCACGCGGACGAGCGCGTGCGGCTCGCCGTCTTCACGGCGCTGGCGAAGCTGGGCTCGCCCAGGGCCATGGGGGTGCTGCAGGCGGCAGTGCGCGACCCGGGGCCGTCCATCCGCGTGGTCGCCGCGTCGGCGCTGGGAGCGCTGGCCGCCGAGCGGGCCGTGCCCATCGTGCGCGCGGCGCTGCCGCGCGAGCAAGACCCCGACGTTCGGGCCGCGCTGCTGGGCGCGCTGGGTCAATCCGACAGCGAGGACGCCGTTGCGCTCTTGGCCGACGCGGCAGCGCCGGGTGGCCTGCTGTTCAAGCGAAAGCCGGCCCGGGAACGCCTCGCCGCCGTGCATGCCTTGCAGCGCATGACGCAGCCGTCCGCCCGACAGGTGCTGGCGTCCCTCACGCGCGACCGCGATGCCGGGGTGCGCGCGGCCGCAGCGGCCCCTCCGACGTCACATCGGCGCTCAACGAGTCTCACCCCGCTGTCCACGCCGACGCTCGAGGGCTGAGCGGCAGGGGCGCAGTCGATGCCGGCGAATCGGTGCGCGCTCCCGCGCGGTCAGATCGCCTTGAACTGCTCGAACGGCTGCGAGCACCCCCGGCAGAACCGGATGGACTTGCACGCCGTCGGTCCGAACTCGCTTCGCAGCTCGGTGTCGCGCGAGCCGCAGTAGGGGCAGGCCACCACGTCGGGAGCCCGCAGGAGCTGGACGAGGACGTCGGGCGCGTCGTCGTGCCGGCGCGGCCCCGGGGGGGCGATGCCGTAGGCCCGCAGCTTCTCCCGCGCGTCGGGGCCGATCCAGTCGGTCGTCCACGCGGGGGTGTACGAGACGACGACGCGCGGGTTCGGGAGGCCGGCGCGCTCGAGCGCCTCGACCACTTCGCGCTCCATCACGCGGAGCGCGGGACAGCCGCTGTACGTCGGCGTGATCGTGACGATGGTCTCGCCGGGTGCCAGCGCGACGTCGCGGACGACGCCCAGCTCGACCACCGACAGCACGGGGACCTCGGGATCGCGCACCGCCTCGAGGATCGCGAAGACCTCCTCGCGCGTCGGCGACGCCACGCTCATCGCCGCCGACGCGTCACCACTGCGCCCCCGGGTGCGCCCGCGCGAGCGACTGCATCTCGGCCAGCATGTGGCCCAGGTGCTCGGTGTGACGCCCGAGCCGCCCGCCGGCGGGCGTCCAATCGGCCACCGGCACCGACAGCGTCGCCTGCCGCAGCACGGCCTCGACGGTGCGCGCCCAGTCCTCGCGGAGGGCCGTGACCACCGGGGCCCCGACCAGCGCGGCGACCGCGGCGTCCACCCCGTCGGCGTAGAAGAGCTCGTCCGTGTAGGGCCAGAGGCCGTCGAGCGCCGCCTGCACGCGCGCGTGGCTCTCCGGGGTGCCATCGCCGAGCTTGAGCACCCAGTCGGCCGCGTGGCGCAGGTGATAGACGTGTTCCTTGTGGGCCTTCGCCGCGGCCCCCGCCAGCTGCGCGTGGGATGCGGCGGAAAGGGCCTTCGTGAACGGCACCTGAAGCGCGGTCCACAGGAACTGCCGCGCGATCGTCACGCCGAAGTCCCCGTTGGGCAGCTCGCAGAGCATCGCGTTCCGGAAGGCCACGTCGTCGCGGAAGTACGCGAAGTCGTCCGGCGTGCGCCCCCGCCCCTCGGCCTCGGCGGCCACCGAGAAGAATGCCTCCGCCTGGCCGATGAGGTCGAGCGCGATGTTCGCGAGGGCGATGTCCTCCTCGAGGATCGGCGCGTGCCCGCACCACTCGCTCAGGCGGTGCCCGAGGACGAGCCGGTCGTCGGCGAGCCGCAGGCAGTACTCGACGAAGGCGTCGGCCGGCTGCCCGCTGGTCGCGGTGGGCCGCAGCGGCCCGAGCGTCGTCGTGACTGGAACGATGCGCGGGGCGACAGGGGCACCGGCGCCGGTCTCGGGCTCGTCCGGCGTCGCGTCGGGGGCCATCAGTAAACCCGGATGCCCTTGGGCACCTTGTAGAAATAGGGATGCCGGTACGCCTTCTCGGCGCCGGGATCGAAGAACGGCCCCGCGTCGGACGGAGCGCTCGCGACGATCGCCTCGGTCGGCACGACCCAGAGCGAGATCACCTTGCCGCGACGTCCGAAGACGTCGCGCGCGTTCTGCAGCGCCTGCTCGGCGTCCACGGCGTGCACGCTGCCGGCGTGCTCGTGAGGGGCCCCCTGCGCCTCCTGGGTGAAGACCTCCCAGAGCGGCCACTGGGAATCGGCGGGCGCCGCGAGGGCGTCCATCGTCAGGCCGCCGCCGTCGAGCCGCCGTCGCGCGGGGCACCGGCACGCTTCGCGGCGTAGGCCGTCGCCGCCTGCCGCACCCAGGCGCCGTCGGCGTGCGCCTTGTTCCGGGCGGCGAGCCGCTCGCGGTTGCAGGGCCCGTTGCCGTTGACGACCGCCCAGAACTCCGCCCAGTCGATCTCGCCGAAGACCCAGTTCTGCGTGTCCGCGTCGTAGCGCAGGTCGGGGTCCGGCAACCGTACGCCGATCGCCTGCGCCTGCGGGACCGTCAGGTTCACGAAGCGCTGGCGCAGCTCGTCATTGGTGAAGCGCTTGATCCGCCAGGCGAGGAGGTCCCGCGAGTTGGGCGAATCGGTGTCGCTCGGGCCGAACATCATGAGCGACGGCCACCACCACCGGTTCACCGCGTCCTGCAGCATCTCGCGCTGCGCATCGGTCCCCTGCGAGAGGACGGCGCAGATCTCGAAGCCCTGGCGCTTGTGGAAGTTCTCCTCCTTGCAGATCCGGATCATCGCGCGGGCGTAGGGCCCGTACGACGCCTTGGCGAGCACCGTCTGGTTCACGATCGCCGCGCCGTCCACGAACCAGCCGATGACGCCGATGTCGGCCCACGTCAGCGTGGGGTAGTTGAAGATCTGCGAGTACTTCGCCCGGCCCGCCAGCAGGTCGTCAACCAGTTCGTCGCGCGAGACGCCGAGGGTCTCGGTGCCGCAGTAGATGTAGTGCCCGTGGCCCGCCTCGTCCTGCACCTTCGCGATCAACGCCATCTTGCGGCGGAGGTTCGGCGCGCGGGTGATCCAGTTGCCCTCGGGCAGCATCCCCACGATCTCGCTGTGGGCGTGCTGCGACATCATGCGGACGAGCTGGCGCCGGTACCTGGCCGGCATCCAGTCCTTCGGCTCGATGCTCTCCCCGCGGTCGATGCGCGCCTGGAACTCGGCGAGCAGCGCGGGATCTTCCACGGGGGCCGGCGCCTTGCGGTCGGCGGCGGTTTCGACGTTGGCTCCGTACATCGGACTCGGGGGCAGGCGGGGCCGCGGCGCTCTCCCGGTCGGGAGAAGGCGCGGCGTGACCGTCCGGCGAAATGTCGGCGGGACCCGGGCGATTGCAATAGGCACGGCGCCGGGGCAGGTTGCAGGGGAACCGCCGACGACGCCGATTCCGAACCCGTCGTCCGAACGCTTTCGCCCCCAATGGCCACCACCGTCGTCGATCCCGGCACCGTCACCGTCACGCAGGACGGGGCCGTCGCCACCGTGTCGTTCCATCACCCCCGCGGCAACTCGCTGCCCGGCGCCCTGCTGCGTCGGCTGGCGGCCGAGGTTGCCGCGACCGGGGCGCGCGCCGACGTCCGGGTGATCGTCCTGCGCAGCGAGGGAACCGGGCCCTGGTGTGCCGGCGCCTCGTTCGACGAACTCGCCGCGATCGCCACCCCCGAGCAGGGCCTCGAGTTCTTCAGCGGCTTCTCCGGGGTCATCCTCGCCATGACGCAGGTGCCGCAGTTCGTCATCGCGCGCATTCACGGGAAGACCGCCGGCGGCGGCGTGGGACTCACCGCGGCAGCCGACTACGCCATCTGCACCACGCGCGCGGCCTTCCGCCTGAGCGAACTGGCGGTGGGGATCGGCCCGTTCGTCGTCGGGCCGGTGATCGAGCGGAAGGTCGGCAGCGGCGCCTACGCCGCCATGACCGTGGACGCCGACTGGCGGGACGCCGCGTGGGCCGAGCGGCACGGGCTGGTCGCCAAGGTCGTCGCCGACGAGGCGGCGCTCGACGCCGCGGTCGCGCAGCTGGCGGACACGCTCGCCCGTTCCAACCCGCAGGCGATGGCCGAGCTCAAGCGCGTCTTCTGGGCGGGCACCGAGCACTGGCCGACGCTGCTGCGCGAACGGGCCGCGGCCAGCGGGCGCCTGGTCCTGGGCGACTTCACGCGCGAGGCGATCGCCGCCTTCAAGGCGGGCGCCCGCGCGTGAAGCGCCGCACGTTCATCCTCGCGGGACTCGGGGCGACCGGGGCCCTCATGCTTGGCGTGGGCCTGCTGCCGCCGCGGCAGCGCCTGCGCGGGCGCCGCGGGCTCCCCACGGAGGGCGGCCAGGTGGCCCTCAACGGCTGGGTCAAGGTCGCGCCGGACGGCACGGTCACGATCATCGTGCCGAAGGCCGAGATGGGCCAGGGCGTGCTGACCGCGGCGGCGATGATCCTCGCCGAGGAACTCGAGGTGGACTGGACCAGCGTGCGCGTCGAGGATGCGCCCGTGGACCCGATCTACAACAACCTCGCGGTGATGGTGGACGGACTCCCGTTCCACCCCGACGACACCGGCCGCATCAAGCGCACCGCGCGGTGGCTCACCACGAAGTGGATGCGCGAGTTCGGCTTCATGGTCACCGGCGGCTCGTCGAGCATGACCGACCTGTGGGGACCGATGGGCGACGCCGGCGCCATGGCCCGCGAGGCGTTCCGCGCGGCGGCCGCGGCGCAGTGGCAGGTGCCCGCAGAAACGTGTCGCGTGGAGGGCGGGGCCGTGCGGCTCAACGAGCGGCGGCTCGGGTTCGGCCAGCTCGTCGGATCGGTGCTCGAACACCTGCCGAAGACGTGGACGCGCAAGGACGTCTCGGAATACACGATCATCGGCCGTCCCCGGGCCCGGCTCGACGCGGCGTCGAAGGCCGACGGCACGGCGGTCTTCGGCCTCGACGCGGCCCCCGCCGACGCCCGCTACGCGGCCGTGGCGCTGCCGCCCACCCTTGGCGCGACGGTCGCGGGCTACGACGCGGCGGCCGCGCGGGCGTTGCCGGGCGTGCGGGCCGTCGTGCCGCTCGCCGGCGGGCGGTTCGGGCACCTGCCCGGCGTGGCGATCGTCGCCGACACCTGGTGGCACGCGACGAGGGCGCTCGACGCGCTGGCCGTGCAATGGACGCCCGGAGCTGGCGCGACGTTCTCCTCGGTGAGCGCGGCCGCCGACCTCGAGGCCCGCGCGACGCGGGGTGACGGCTTCGAGTTCCTCAAGCACGGCGACCTCGTCGCGCCCTTCAAGCGGGCCGCCTTCTCCGTCGAGGCGTTCTACGGCGTCCCCTATCTGGCCCACGCGGCGATGGAACCGGTCAATTGCACGGTGCGCGTCGCCCCCGACGGCGTGGACGTGTGGGTCGGCACGCAGGTGCCCGGGGTGGCGGTGAAGGCGGTGGCCGAGGTCGTGGGCGTCGAGCAGGAGGCGGTTCGGCTGCACCAGCGGCTCGTCGGCGGTGCCTTCGGGCGGCGGCTCATCGTGGACTTCGTCGCGATGGCGGCCGAGATCGCCAAGCAGGTGCCCGGCACGGCGGTGCAGCTGCTGTGGTCGCGCGAGCAGGACATGCGGCACGGCGTCTTCCGGCCGATGGTGCGGGCGAAGCTCATCGCCGCGCTCGACGGCGACGGCAAGCTGCTCGCGCTGCATTCCGCATCGGCGGGTCAGGCGATGCTCAAGGGCTGGGGCCGATTCCTGGGCGACCCGATGCTCGCGAACATCCCGGACAAGACCACCGTCGAGGGCCTCACCGACCAGCCGTACGCCATCCCGGCCCTGCGCGTCATCCACGACGCCGTGGACTTGCCGGTGCCGGTGGCCTCGTGGCGGTCGGTCGGGCACTCGTACACCGCGTTCCTCCTCGAGTCCTTCCTGGACGAATGCGCGGCGGTCAAGCAGCTCGATCCGGTGCAGTACCGGCTCGGCCTGCTCGCCGATCACCCGCGCGCGAAGGCCGTCCTGCAGCTCGTGGCCGACAAGGCCGGCTGGGGCACGCCGCTCGCGCCGCCCGCGGGCGGCGGGCGCGTCGGGCGGGGCGTCGCCCTTCACTGGTCGTACCAGGCGTACGTCGCGCAGGTGATCGAGGTGGAGGTCTCGCCCGCCAACGCGCTTCGCGTGCGACGGGTCGTCGTGGCGGTTGATTGCGGGTTGGTCATCAATCCGGACGGCGTGCGGCAGCAGGTCGAGAGCGGCGTACTCTACGGGCTCTCGGCAGCGCTGCACGGCGAGATCACCTTCGAGGGCGGTGCCGCGGTGCAGGGTAACTTCCACGACTACCCGGCGGTGCGCTTCGCCGCGTCACCGGTCATCGAGACGCACCTGGTGCTCCCGGGCGACGCCCCGCCGGGCGGCGTCGGCGAGGTCGCCGTGCCGGGCGTCGCCCCGGCGATCGCCAACGCACTCTTCGCCGCCGGCGCCGGACGGGTGCGCACGCTCCCGATCCGCCTCGCGCCGCCGGAGGCCACTACGTGATCACCATCCAGCTCAACGGCGAGGCACGCACCCTCGACGTACCGCCGGAGATGCCCCTGCTCTGGGCGATCCGGCAGGTCGCGCACCTCCACGGCACCAAGTTCGGCTGCGGCATCTCCGTGTGCGGCGCGTGCACCGTGCACGTGGACGGCGTGCCGACGCGCGCGTGCGTCACGTCCGTCTCGGCCGTCGAGGGCAAGGCGGTGACGACCATCGAAGGGCTCGCCGATCCGGTGGCCGCGGCCGTGCAGACGGCGTGGACGGCGCTGAGCGTGGCGCAGTGCGGCTACTGTCAGAGCGGACAGGTCATGGCGGCGACGGCCCTGCTGCGGGCGAATGCCGCGCCGAGCGACGCGGACATCGACGCGGCGATGGACGGTAACCTGTGCCGATGCGGGGCGTATCCGAGGATCCGGGCGGCGATCCACGACGCGGCGCGGCGACTCGCCGGCGGCGCCGCGCCCGATGCGGAGGCGCCTGCGGCAGCGCCCGCTGCCCTTGGACCAAGCGGCCCCGCGTCCGGGTCCGCACGGAGCGCCACGCGCTGACAGCGAGGAACGTCGTCGGGCGGCGCTCCACCTCACCGGACGCACCGGCCTGCCGACGGCGACGTGCTCCGCGGCCAGTCGTTGTCCTTCGGGTCGGCATCGGGGAATCGGCAACCGGGGTCCAGCCGCACCGCCGTGACCTGCCGGCCGCCCACGTCGATGACGGCCGGGAACCGGCGCGCGCCGGCGAACCACACATCCACCGGCCACGTGAACACCGCCGTGGTGTCGCTCGTCGCCCGGGCGTTCGCCGGCCAACGCACGCGGGGCCCGGTTCCGGCCACCGTGACCTGCAGCACGACCGGCGACGGCATCTGCCCGGCCTGTCGCACGACCACGCGCGTCGTCCGACCGACGGTCGTCACCGTGTCGATCGCCCCGTCCACTCGCTCGGTCGTGAACAGCCATGCGTACCAGAACCAGCCGAGATCCTGCCCCAATGCCCGGTTCATGAAGAACATCCAATCCCACGGCGACGGATGCTTGAACCGCCACGCCAGCGCGAACTCGCGATGCGCCCGCTGCACGGCGCTGTCCCCGACGATTCCGCCCAGCATCGAGAGCATGAGCGGCGTCTTCTGGTACGTCGTGAAACCGTAGAAGCCCGGTCCGGCGTAGTTCGCGTTCCACATCATCGGCGGCTCGGCCTCGTTGCCGCTCACCTGGCCGTACGACTGACCGAGCCCGTCGAGCACCGGCGGCTTTCCCGTGGCGTCGGCATCGGACAGGATGTTCATGTACTGATTGAAGCCCTCGTCCATCCAGCCATACCACGTCTCGTTGTTCGCCACGACCATCGGCCACCACTGGTGCCCGGCCTCGTGGTCGGCGGCACCCTGATTCGAGTTGATGACCATCGGGTACTCCATCCCCGCGCTCGGCCCGTCCTGCAGCGTGAGCTGCGCGAAGGGGTACGGGAACCAGAGCCGCGAGTAGAACTCCAGCGCGTGGCGCGTGATCGGCCCCGCCCGCTCGAACGGCCGGGCGCGGCCCGGCAGGTGCACCATGTGGATCGGCACCGGACCGCGGCCGGGGATCGTCGCGCGCGTCGCCTTCCACACGAACTGCCGCGCGCCCGCCCATGCGAAGTCGTTCACGCTGTCGGCGACGAAGCGCCACCGCAGCCGTCCCTCGGGGTCGCCCGGCGCCGTCGCGCGCCCGGGGCCCGACTCGTCGGGCCCCACGACGACCGTGACGCTGTCGCTCGCGAGCGCGCGCGCCAACCGCTCGCGCGCGGCGGCGGTGAGCACCTGCTCCGGGTTCTGCAGCGTACCGGTCCCGCTCACGATCCAGCCGGCCGGGACGTCGATCGTGACGTCGAAGCGACCGAACGGATTGTAGAACTCCGACGGCCCGAGATAGAGCTCGCCGTCCCATCCGCGCAGGTCGTCGTACATCGCCACGCGCGGATACCACTGGGTCGGCTGCACGAGCGTGTCGCCCCAGCGCTGCGTCATCCGGTGGCCGCCACCGGGCCCGCCCGGCAGCTTGTGCGACCAGGTGACCTCGAGCGTCACCGAGTCGCGGGCCTTCACGGGCTGCGACAGCCGCAGCCGCGCCAGCGTGCTGCGCGGGCTCTGCAGCCAGTCCGCGGCCGGTGACGGCGGCGCCTGGCCGTCGAGCCGGACGGGACGACCCGCCACGCGCAGGTCGGTGATCACCATGCCGTCGGTCTGCTCGGCCGGCACCCACGGCGCGGCCCGCGGGACGCCGAACAGGAAGTGGTTCGGGTCGAGCCGCAGCGCGATCTGGCTGAGGTCGTCGGGGCTGCCGTTGTGCACGGTGACCCGGGCCTGACCCGTCAGCCGGCTCGACGGGGCGTCGAGCCGCACGGCGATCCGATAATCGGTCCGCAGCTGCCACCACGCGCGTCCCGGCCGGCCGGTCGAGTCGCGGGTGCCGGCGGCGTGCGCGCGACGGATCGCGCCGGTCATCGGGATGTCCCGCCGGATGGCGCGCTCCGGGAACGGCGTGCGCGGCGGCTGGGCGGCGAGCAGCGCGGGCGCCAGGGCGACGGCGGCGCGCACGAGCGGGCGGAAGGGCATTGGCGGACATCGGGCCGAGGTGATGCCTGACGATACCTCCGGTCCGGGCCCCCGGAAGGGGCGTCCTCAGGACGTCGGCGGCGCGAACGCCGCGTGCTGCTGGTCGAGCCAGCTCTGGTGGTACTTCGGGTCCTCGATCGCCATCGCCGGCTTCGCCACCTTGAGCGGCTTGAACGAGTCCATCATGACCGCGAGCTCGTTGGTGTACTTGGCCCCGATCGACGCCTCCGCCCGCCCCGGGTGCGGCCCGTGCGGCAGGCCGTCGGGGTGGTGCGTGATCGACCCGTACTCGATCCCCTTGCGGCTCATGAACTCGCTCGACGCGTAGAAGAGCACCTCGTCGGAGTCCACGTTCGAGTGGTTGTACGGCGCCGGCACCGCGTTGGGATCGAAGTCGTACGGCCGCGGACAGAACGAGCAGATCACGAACCCGTCGCCCTGGAACGTCTGGTGCACCGGCGGCGGCTGGTGGATGCGCCCGACGATCGGCTCGAAGTCGTGGATGTTGAAGATCCACGGGTAGAAGTAGCCGTCCCAGCCCACGACGTCGAACGGATGGTGGTCGAGGATCAGCTCGTTGATCGCGTCGTACTGCTTGACGTACACCGGGAAGTCGCCGCGCTCGTCTCGCGGCGCGAGCGACACGGGCCGGCGGATGTCGCGCTCGGAGAAGGGCGCGCCTTCCAGCAGCTGGCCGAACTCGTTGCGATAGCGCTTGGGCCATCGCACGTGGCCGCGGCTCTCCATGACCAGCAGCTTGGTGGGACCGTGCGCCGGCTCGAGCTTCCAGCGGTGCGTGATGTTCCGGTGCACCACCACGTAGTCGCCCGGACGGTACGGCAGGTCGCCGAAGACGCTCTCGAGCGTCCCCTGCCCTTCGACCACGTACACCACTTCGTCCGCCTGCGAGTTGCGGTAGCAGTGGGCGTCGGTCTCGTCGGGCTCGACGTAGAACATCGCGATGTCGCTGTTGAAGAGCAGCGGCATGCGGTCCATCGTCGGCGACCCGCCCTTCCGCGCGCGGCTCGTCAGGAAGTGCCGATGCCGGAGCGATGTCTCCTCGTCGGCCACCAGCGCCACGTCGCGCAGCTTGCGCGCGCTCTTGACCGTCGTCGGCGGATGGATGTGGTAGAGCAACGATGACGTGCCCACGAAGCCCTCGTGCCCCATGAGCTCCTCGGCGTACAACCCGCCATCCGGACGGCGGAACACGGTGTGCCGCTTGCGCGGCACCTCGCCCATCAGGTGGTAGATCGGCATTACAGGTTCCCCCGCGCGGCCTGCTCGCGCTCGATCGCCTCGAAGAGCGCCTTGAAGTTCCCCTTGCCGAACGACCGCGCGCCCTTGCGCTGGATGATCTCGAAGAAGAAGGTCGGCCGGTCCTCGACCGGCTTCGTGAAGATCTGCAGCAGGTACCCCTCGTCGTCGCGGTCCACGAGGATCCCCAGGCGCTTCAAGGGCTCGAGGTCCTCGTCGATGCGCCCCACGCGCTGCAGCAGGTCGTCGTAGTAGGTGGTCGGCACCTTGAGGAACTCCACGCCGCGGGCGTGCAGCTCGGTCACGGTGTGGATGATGTCGTCGGTCAGCAGCGCGAGGTGCTGCGCCCCGGGCCCCTCGTAGAACTCGAGGTACTCGTCGATCTGCGACTTCTTCTTGCCCGCTGCCGGCTCGTTGATCGGGAACTTGATCCGCTCGTTGCCGTTGGCGACCACCTTCGACATCAGCGACGAGTACTCGGTCGAGATGTCCTTGTCGTCGAACGAGACGAGGTTCTTGAAGCCCATGACCGTCTCGTAGAAGCCGACCCAATGGTCCATCTTGCCGAGCTCGACGTTGCCCACGCAGTGGTCCACCACCTTGAGCCCGACCGGCGGCGGGGCGTACCCGGGCTGCACCGGCACGAAGCCCGGCATGAACACCCCGCGGTAGTGCCGACGCTCGACCAGCGAGTGGATCGTCTCGCCGTAGGTCCGGATCGCCGCGACCACGACTTCGCCGTGCTCGTCGCGCAGCACCTCGGGCTCCCGCACCGACGTCGCCCCTCGCTCGACCGCCTTCGCCCAGGCATCGCGCGCGTCGTCCACCCACAGGGCCAGGTCCCGGATGCCGTCGCCGTGCTTCCGCACGTGCTCGCTGACGGCGTCGGCCGAGCGTAGCGCCGTCGTGAGCACGAGCCGGATCTTGCCCTGCACCAGCAGGTACGACGCGCGGTCCCGCACCCCGGTCTCGGGCCCGCGGTACGCGACCAGCTGGAAGCCGAAGGCCGTCCGGTAGAAGTGCGAGGCCTGCTTGGCGTTGCCGACCCAGAACTCGACGTAGTCGGTGCCGTTGATCGGGAAAGTGTCGTGCGCCGACTCGGCGGCGGGAATCGTCTGCGTGGCCATCGTGGGGCCCTCCGTTCGGAGACTGCAGTCTGTCGTGCCTGCTCCCCCGCAATATACCGCCGTCCCTCGGCGCCGGGTGCCGGCCGTGACGTCACGGCCGGCCCCCGCTCGACCTCAGCCCCCGAGCTCGTCCCGGTCCCGGAACTGCTCGAGCGCCTCCGGATTCGCCATCGCCTCGACGTTCTTCGGCCAGCGTCCGTGGATGACCTCGCGGACCGCCAGCTCGGTGATCTTCCCGCTGCGCGTCCGCGGCAGGTCGGTCACCTGCGCGATCACCTTCGGCACGTGATGCGGGCTCGCGTGCGTCCGGATCGTCGCCCGGATGCGATCCCGCAGCGCGTCGTCGAGCACAAGGCCCGGCGCGAGCCGCACGAACAGCACGATCCGCACGTCCCGGTCGCCGTCCGTCACCACGTCCTGGCCGACGACGAGACTCTCCACGACCTCGGGCATCCGTTCCACCTGCCGGTAGAGCTCCGCCGTGCCGATGCGCACGCCGCCCGGGTTGAGCGTCGCGTCGCTGCGCCCGTGGATCACGAGTCCTCCTTCGGCCGTGCGCGTAGCCCAGTCGCCGTGACGCCACACCCCGGGGAAGTGCTCGAAGTATGCGGCCCGGTACTTCGCGCCCCCGGGGTCGTTCCAGAAGGCCACCGGCATGCTCGGGAACGGCGCCGTGCAGACGAGTTCGCCCGGCATCCCGATCAGCGGCCGGCCGTCGTCGTCCCAGACGTCCACGGCCATGCCGAGGCCGAGCACCTGCAGTTCGCCCCGGCGCACCGGCCCCACCGGATTGCCGAGCGCGAAGCACGAGACGATGTCCGTGCCGCCGCTGATGCTCGAGAGACAGACGCCCGGCTTCACGTCGCGCAGTACGTAGTCGTACGAGTGCTCGGCCAGCGGCGACCCGGTGGACAGCACCGTCCGCAGGGCCGCGAGGTCGTGCGTCCGGGCGGGGGTCAGCCCTTCCTTCTCGGCGAGTGCCAGGTACTTGGCCGACGTGCCGAAGACCGCCACCCGCTCCTCGGCCGCGAGCCGCCACAGCACGTCCCGCTCGGCGGGCAGCGGAGCGCCGTCGTAGGTCACCACCGTCGCCCCGACGGCGAGTCCCGACACCATCCAGTTCCACATCATCCAGCCGCAGGTGGTGAAGTAGAACAGCGCCTCGCCCGGGCGCAGGTCGGTGTGCAGCCGCAGTTCCTTGAGGTGCTGCAGCAGCGTCCCTCCCGCGCCGTGTACGATGGCCTTGGGCAGCCCCGTCGTGCCGCTCGAATACAGGATGTACAGCGGATGGTCGAAGGGCAGCCGCTCGAAGGCGAGCGGGGCCCGCGGATCGCCGAACGTCGCCCACGCGACGCCGCCGGGCAGCCCGTCGGGGTCCGGGGGCGACGTCGCCAGCCATGGCACCAGCACCGTCGCGCGGAGCGACGGGAGCGCCGCCGCGATCTCGCGCACCCGCGGCATGGTGTCGATCACCTTGCCCGCGTAGCGGTATCCGTCGCACGCCACCAGCACCGTCGGGGCGATCTGCCCGAATCGGTCGAGCACCCCTTGCGTGCCGAAGTCGGGGGAGCACGACGACCACGTCGCGCCGACGGCTGCGGCCGCGAGCATCGCGATGATCGCCGCCGGCCCGTTGGGGACGAATCCCGCCACGCGGTCCCCCGCCACCACGCCGACCGCGCGGAGCCCGGAAGCCACGCGCGCCACCTCGCCGCGCAGCGCCCCGAACGTGAGCGCCTCGCGCCGTCCGCGCTCGTCCCACGCCACGATCGCCACGGCCGCATCGGGGGCGCGGAGGCAGTGCTCCGCGAAGTTGAGGCGGGCAGCGGGGAACCACCGCGGGCCGTCCGCCGGCGTGGGAGGCGCCATGCGATCGAGGCCGTGGCCGGCGACGGCCCACGCCGGGCGGTCCGCCGGGCGGTCCGCCGGCCCGTCCGCGAGGTCGTCGGCGAGGTCGTCGGCGAGGTCGTCGGCGAGGACGTCGGCGAGGACGTCGGCGAGGACGTCGGCGAGGACGTCGGCGTGGCGCCACAGCGCGGTCCAGAACGCCTCCCGATGCGCGACGGACCAGCGCCACAGCGCGGCATAGTCCCCCGGGGCGAACGTCGGCGCGTCCCACGGCGTCCCGTCGAGCAGCGCAGGCAGCGCGCGTGCGAACGCCGTCAGTTGCGACGCACCGACCTGCGCCGCCGTCGGCGTCCAGACGACTTCGCCGCTCACGGCACCGCGGGCGTCGTCGTCGCGAGCCGGTAGAGGCCGTTGAAGAAGAAGGGGAACGTCCCGTGCGGCTGGGCGCGGAAGAGCACCTCCGGCCCGTACAGGACGAGCAGCCCCTTGCCGACATCGGCCTCGACGATCGCCGCCCCGCCCTTGAGCGCTGCCTGCCCCCAGGCCCAGCCGCTGCGAAGCGGGGCGTCGCCGTCGAAGCGCGCCACGACGCGCACCCCCGGGGTGCCCGGCGCGACGCGAAAGGCGGGCGAGTTCTCGAACATGACGTCCACCTCCGCCGGCGCGCCGCGCGCGAGCACCGACGCGGTGTCCACCTGCACGCGCAGCAGGGAGCCCGGGACGAAGAACGCGTCGTTCGACAGCGGCTTCCCCGCGGCATCCACCAGGTGGTCGCCGATCGGAAGCCCGAGCAGCTGCGCGAGCCCGGTCGCGTTGCCGATCGCGAGCGTCGTACCGCCGGCCTCGAGGAAGGCCTTGATCGCCGGCAGGCTCCGCTGGGTGCTCATGGTGCCGAGCATCCGCCGGTATTCCTCGGGGACGCGGTCGGCCGGCGGCGGACCGCCGCGCGCCTCGCCCGTCTGCCGCTCGCGCGGGAGCGCCCCGTCGGGCAGCACCAGCACGTCGAACTTCTCGCGCAGGCTCCCCGCGTCGATGTCCTGCGGATACACCACCGTGTGCGGGAACTCGAATTGCTCGAAGAGCCAGCGCGTCCAGCCGCTCTCCATCGAGCCGCCGTAGCGGTCCCACAGCGCGATGCGCACGGGACGCAGCGCTGGTCCCGTCGGCAGCCCGGAGGTGCCGGAGGCCGCGAACGACAGTCCCTTCTCGCGGGCGAGCTGCTCGAGCATCGGCGTCACGCCCGCCTCGGCGGGGACGAAGTAGCGGTTACCCGACGCGACGATCACGCGCTTGCCCGCCGCGAGCAGCCGGTTCACGGCCACGACGTGATCCACCATGCCGCGGTCGATCCACCAACCGCCCCCCTCCCGCGCCGGATCCACGCTCCCGCGCGGGGGCGGGATCTCGTCGGCCAGCACCTCGAACTCGCCCCGCGGCGCGTCGAGCAGGCGGTCGAACTGCACCCCCATCTGGAAGGCGAGCGTGTAGCCCGCGGCGTCGTACGGCCGCTTGGGCGGCCCGCCGGGATACTGGAAGTCGTTCGGGTAGTCCTGCGGCTCGAACATGTCGAGCACGTGGGCGCGGAACGGCTGGCCCGCGTACACGACGTAACTCCCCGCGCCGTACGAGCGGCCGGCGGCGGCGAAGCGCGCCTCGGCCCGGTGCACGGTCACGCCGGCCCGGATCAGCGCGTTGACGAACTTCGTCGCGGTGGCGAAGTCGCGCTGCGGCCGCGGGATCACGTACGCCTTCGCGTCGCGGCGCTCGGGCCGGCGGAGCAGCCGGCGGAAGTCCTCCTCGGTGCCCGGGCGGCCGTTCATCGCCACCTTCGCCTCGGCGACGTATCGCGGGTACAGCGTCCACGTGTCGCGCTGTCCGCGGCCGATCTGGTTGCGGGCCATGCGCCAGGCGTTGAGCAGGAACTGCTCCCGGTGCCGCGAGGCCACGTCGAAGACGGCCCAGTTGTTCGTGACCGAGTACTCGATCGCCGTCCGGAAGCTGAACGGTCCCGGCTCGATCGGGTTCGGCTGGTCGCCCGTGGAGACGAGGCGATCCGGCACGAAGGGGATCTTCATCGGGTTCGGGCTCCCGTTGATCTCGGTCAGCAGCCCGATCTGGTTGTGGAAGTACACGGCGGTCCGGAGCCCGCCGTTCCACCACGTCTGGTACGGCGCGCCCTCGCGCATCACCGCGCCCGGCTTCCCTTCCTCGATCAGCCGCTGGTGCATCGCCGTGCCGACCAGCGAGATGCCGGTGATGACGAGCGGGTCGATGTGGTGATTGTGCGGGTCGCGGAACGGCGGAGCGAAGAGCACCGTACCCGGGGGGCCCTGCTGGTGGTGATTGTACACGATCTGCGGCAGCCACTCGCGGTACTGGATCCGCGTCATGTTCCGCGTCTCCGGCTGCGTGATCATGTAGAAGTCGCGATTGTTGTCGTGCCCGATGTACTTCTGGTAGAGCCGCGGGATGTCCTGGTAGGTGCGTGCGGTCGAATCGGCGGTGCGCATGTACCACGACGACACCAGCTCCATGCCGTCCGGGTTCGCGTGCACGGCGAGGATGATCAGGTCGTCGAGGAAGCGACGGGTCTCGGCGTCGTCGCGCGAGACGAGCTGCCACACGCTCTCGAGCAGCTGGTGCGACCCGACGACCTCGGTGGCGTGGAGCCCGCCGTCGAACCACACGACCGCCTTGCCCGACTGCGCCAGCCGCCGCGCCTCGGCGCTGTCGGCGACCTCGCCGCGGGCGAGCCGCTGCACCGTGCGGCGATGCTGCTCGCGCTTCGCGAGGTTGGCCGGCGACGAGATGATCGCCATGAGCTGCGGCCGCCCCTCCGCCGTCAGCCCGATCGTGTCGAGCTCCATCCGCGGCGACTCCCGCGCCAGCGTCTCCCAGTACTTCGCGAACTGCGCGTACGGGACGAGCCGGTAGTCGGCCCCCACGCGGAACCCGAAGAACTGCTCGGGGCTGGTGAGGGACGCGGGCCGCGCCGCCGCAGCGGCGCGCTGCGCGAGGGCATCGGGGAACGGCGCAACGGCCAGGACGGCGGCGGCCAGGCACAGGGGGCGCAGGGACGGCACGGGGAATCGCGGCGAAGGGTGGAGGCGGATCACGGAGCGCGCTCGAGGCGCGCGAACAGGTCGGTGTACGAAGCGAGCTGCGCGCGCATGTCGGCCGTTGGGGGCCCGACCTGCGCCTCGAGCTGCACGAAGAGGGCAGTGATGCGCTGCTGCAGTTCCGCCAGCGTGGCCGCGCGGTTGACGGCGGCGGGCGGCGCCCCCGGACCGCTTGCCGCGCGGGCCGCCTCGAGCGCCGCGGCCGTCCGGCGGGCGAGCGCCGTGATGGATTCGAGGGCCGCGTGCCATGCCTCGCGCGCCGCCGGTGCGGCGTCCTGGCGCGCGTCCGGCAGCACCTGCACCATCCGTTGGCCTCGCACCTGTCCGTCCCACTCGACCAGCACCGTGTACGGGCCGGGCCGCACGAACGCGCTGGGGCCGGTCCCCCGCGGCGCCTCCTCGCCGTCCCCGCCACCGCCCGCCGCCGGCAGCGGTGCCGTGCGCAGGGGCCACACCACGGTGGTCAGCCCGCGGCGCGTGGTGACGACCTGCTTCCACACGTCGCCGCCGGGCGCGCGCACCACGGCCACCGTGGCGGTCAGGCCGCTGTCGGCGGCCCAGAGCGTGATCGGCAGGCCGTTGGGCGGGTTCTCGCCGCGGAAGTGCATGTCGCCGGTGTGCCCGATGCGCGGCACGCGCCGCTGCTGCCGCACGACCGAGGGACCGCCGGCGAGCAGCACCTTCGGCCCCGGACGGCCGTTCCGGAGCGGCCGCACGTCGTCGAGGATCCAGATGCCGCGCCCGTGCGTGCCGAGCACGAGCGCATGGTCGCGCGGATGCACCACGAGGTCGTTGACGGGCACCGTCGGCAGGTTGCCCCGCGCCGGCACCCAGCTCGTCCCGCCGTTGAACGACAGGAACAACCCGAATTCCGTGCCGAGGTACAGCAGCTGGGGGTCCACGGGATCCTCGCGCAGCATGTGCGGCACCACCTCGCGCGGCAGGTCGGCGACGACCTCCGTCCACGTCTGCCCGTAGTCGGTCGTGCGGTACATCCAGTTCCGGAAGTCACCGTTCTGGTGGCCGTCCCAGATCACCCATGCGGTCCCGGGGGCCCACCGCGACGCCTCGACGTGCTTCACCCACGTCCCGCGCGGCACGTCCGGCACCTGCGACGACACGTCGCGCCACGTGCGCCCCTCGTCCCGCGAGACGTGCAGCCGCCCGTCGTCGGTCCCCACCCACAGCACCGCACGGTCCCGCGGCGACTCGGCGAACGCGCTCGTCGTCGGGAAGAACGAGATCCCGTCGTCGAGCGAGAGCGTCGCGCTGTCCGGCCGCTGGCCCATGATCGGCAGGGTCCGCCGGTCGACGCCGGTCGTGAAGTCGCCGAGGCGCTGCCACGTCTCGCCCCGGTCGCGCGAGCGGTAGAGGTGCCGCATCCCGGCGTAGAGCGTCCGCGGGTCGTGCGCGCTCACCGCGAGCGGGGCGTTCCAGTTGGCCCCCTCCTGGAACCGGCCCACGCGCGGGGCCGGCGGCCCCCAGTTGCCGCGCTTGTACACGTCGCCCTCCGGCCACGATGGCCGGATCGTGCGCGTCTCCATCGTCCGCAGGTCCACCCGCGTCAGCCCCAGGTACTGGGACGTCACGTAGAGCGTGCGGTTGTCCGTCGTGTCGAACAGCGTGTGGAAGCCGTCGCCGCCGCCCACGCGGAACCAGTCCTCGTTGAGGATGCCGTCCGTCCACGTCGTCTCGCTCGGCCCGCACCACGCGTTGTTGTCCTGCAGGCCGCCGCACACGCGGAAGGGCACGCTGTTGTCCACGCCTACGTGGTAGAACTGCGACACCGGCAGGTTGCGCTGGTAGAGCCACGTCACGCCGCGGTCCCACGAGATGCCCAGCCCGCCGTCGTCCCCCTTCACCACGTGCCGCGAGTCGCGCGGGTTCACCCAGACGATGCGGTCGTCGCCGTGCAGCGACTGCCGCGGCTCGCGCCACGTCTTGCCGCTGTCGTCCGACACCGAGTACTGCACCTGGTAGAGCCGCGACTCGTCCGACGGGTCCACGAGCAGCTTGCTCGAATACGACGGGCGGGGGTTCCAGTCGCCCATGAACCGCCACGACGCGCCGCCGTCGGCGCTCCGGTACACGCCGCCGAGGCGCTGTTCGTACGAGATGCTCGACGTGTAGCGCCGCCCCTGCTCCACCGAGACGTAGAGCACGCGCGGGTCGCGTCGGTACACCGAGATCCCCACCCGGCCCCATGGGCCGGCGGGCAGGCCGTTGCCGAGCCGTCGCCAGGTGGTGCCGCCGTCCGTCGTCTTCCAGAGAGCCGAGCCCGGGCCGCCGCCGACGTAGCCGAACGCCTGCCGGCGCCGCTGGTACGTCGCCGCGTAGAGGACGTCCGGGTTCGACGGGTCCATCGCGACCTCCGTGACGCCGGTGTCGTCGTTCCCCGCGAGCACCAGCTGCCAGCTGCGACCGCCGTCGGACGTCCGGTACAGGCCGCGCTCGGGGTTCGGCGCCCACAGGTTGCCCGGCACCGCCGCATAGACGACGTCGCGGTTGGTCGGATGCGTGACGAGCCGCGCCACGTGCCGCCCTGCGGCGAGCCCCGTGTTGCGCCACGTGCGGCCGCCGTCTTCCGACTTGTACACGCCGTCCCCCCAACCCGAGCTCTGGCGGTTCGTCGCCTCGCCCGTGCCGACCCACACGAGGTTCGGGTCGCCCTGGAAGACCGCCACCGCCCCGACCGAATGCACGCGCTCGCGCTCGAAGACCGGCGTCATCGTGACGGCCATGTTGGTCGTCTTCCAGACGCCGCCGGTCGCGCTCGCGACGTACATGATGGCGGGGTCGGCCTCGTACACCGCGAGGTCCGTGATGCGGCCCGACATCACCGCCGGCCCGATGAAGCGGAAGCGCAGCCGCTCGAGCATCTCCGCATCGTGGTACTGGGCGGGCGCGACGACCGGCGCCAGGATGGCGGCGGCGCACGTGACGGTACGGGACAGGCGCATGAGTCGTGGGGATCGGGAGGCCGGAGGTTACCGACTCGCGCCCCGGCTCGCGAGGCCGGGGCCCGACCGGCCTGCCGTCAGAACTCGAGCCCGAATACCACGTCGAAGCGCCCGCGCTCGGCGGCGGGCATGTCCGGGCGCCACGAGAACCGGAGCCCGAGCGGCACGTCCACCGGGAAGTGCCACCACCGCGTGTCGAACCACAGTTCGGCCCCGAGCGACCGGAACCGCTGTTCCCGCTCCTGCCGCACCGCGGTGCCCGGCGTGACACCGCCACCCAGGAAGACCGCGCGCCGCGCCGTCAGCTGGTCCGCGAAGAGGGCCCCGCGCACCCGCCGCACGTGCACCGTCTGCAGCAGGTTGTGATCGGGATACCACAGCGGGAACACGTAGTCCGCAGCGAACCGCGCAAGCTCCGGCGCCGTCACCGGGTCGAACCCGCGCGCGAACGGCATCGGCGATGCGAAGCGGTACGGGAGCGGGTCGCTCGACCGTTCCTGCATCGCCTGCGATTCCCACGCGCCATCGAGGCGCAGCCCGTGGTGCCGACGCAGCCCCGGGAAGAACGCGCGGCCGCGCGCGTACCACTGGTGGCCGCGGAACGTGCCGCCGAGCGGCGTCTGCCGGATAAAGGCGGTGAGGTACTGGCCCCACACCGGCTGGATGTCGCGGATCCACGCGTAGCCGCGACCCGCCGAGATCCCGAGCGTCACCGGTCGGACGCTGCCCTCGTCGGAGACGAACCACGACGGCAGCGTGCTCCCGCCGACGCGCGTCTCCCGCACCGCGGCCTGCAGGGTGACGGACGTCTGGTAGAGGTCCCGCGTCAGGTTGAGCGGCACGCGGATGCCGAGGCCGGTCGAGACCTCGCGCCACGTCCAGTCGCCACCCGGCCGCGGCCCCGGCGTGACGACCGGGTACGTGTCCGATCGTCCGGTGACGGAAACATCGGCGTCGATGATCGGATAGCGGCCCGCCCAACTCACTACGGCCCGTCCCCCGGCCTGCCGCTCCGTCAGGTTGTACTCGGCGCCGACCGAGGCCCCGACGGTCCCGAGCACGTCCTGCGAGTACACCGTCGCCCCAACCACCGGGCCCAGCGGCGGGGCGCTCACGAGCACGCCGTAGGGATTCCACGCGTGCCGCCATGGGGCGTAGCGCCGCGCGGGATAGCGTGGGCGTTCGCCCGAGTCCGCCAGGACGTTCTCCGCCCGCGACTGCGCCACGAGCGTGGCGAGCCCCAGCGTGTCCCACGGCGTGGGCGCGTAGGGGGTCCACGACGCGGGATCGATCGGCATCACCACCGCCCGCTTGCCGCTCGAGGTCTGGTCGTTGAAGGCGAGGCGGGTGCCGTCGGGCGATGGGACGGGATTCGTCGCCCCCACCGGGCGGGTGGTGACCTGCCACCACCGGCCCTCGCGCCAGGCGACGACTTCGTCGCGCCCCTGCACCGGCATCGTGGCGAAGACGACCTCGCGATCGCCGCTCGGGGCCTGCACCGCGGCGGTCGTGAACTCGCCCACCGGCGCGCACGGTGTGCCGTCGGCGGGGCAGCGCTCGACCCGGCGGCCGCTGCCGCGCCGGATGCGCACGACGAACACGTCGCGGCCGTCGCGCGAGAACCGCGGCGAGACGAACAGGTCCGGCTCGGGCACCGGCCACCGGTGCACCACGGTGCCGTCGGACCCGAGCAGCAGCAGCGCCGACGTGCGATCCGGTCCCTGCTCGACCACCGCCAGCCGGTCGCCGTCCGGAGCGACGGCGACAGCCGTCCAGCGGGTCCCGTCGCGCAGGTCACCGCTCGTCCCCGAGCCGACGGGCCGCGTCACCACGACGCTCCACGACTGGTAGCCCCAGCGCGGATCGAACCGCTGCTCGACCCACGCGAGACGCCCGCCGCCGATGGCCGGCGGGACCCCGCGGGCCAGCGGACCCGGCGACTGCAGCACCTCGCGGCGCGGCGTGCCGAGGGCCAGTCGCACGAAGGTCGGCAGCACGTCGAGCCCCGACTGCAGCACCACCAGCGACGAGTCGTCCGCCCATTGCGGGAACTCGTCGTCGCGCCACGCGTCCGGCGGCGGCCCCACGGACGTCACCGGGGTCGGCGTCCGCGCGGCGGCCTCGGCGCGCAGCCGGTCCTGCATCCCGCTCCATGCCGCGCGGTGCAGTCCCGTCACCCCGAGCCCCGTTTCGCGGTGCAGCGCCGACGAGAGCGCATAGGGACTGAACGCACGGCGCGTGCTCCGCACCATCGCCCGGTCCCACACATCGCCACCGAAGCGCACGCGGGCCTCGCGCACCAGCGCCCACCCGTGCACGTAGTGGTTCGGCCAGTAGTCCCGGAACGAACGATGCAGCATGGTCCAGTAGCCCGGATCGCGCGCGTCGAGCATCCGCGCGCGCCACTCGGCGTCGAACGTCGGCATCCGGCCGCGGCCGCCGTCGGTCAGCGCCGTCTCGGTGGCCACGGCGTCCCCCTCGAACAGCCACATGGGAATCGTCCACGCGCTGAAGCCGCCCTGCGCGAAGTCGCCAAGCCACCGCGAGAAGAAGCGCGTCACGCCGCGATCGAGCGCGTCGAACTGCTTCACGTGGCGGTACTCGTGCAGCGCGAGGAGGTCCATCCAGTCGAGCGGCCCCTGCAGGCCGTCGCCCTGCGGGGGCTGGAGGAACCACTCGGACCGCCGAGGGAAGAGCGTCACGAAGCCGTTCGCCTCGGCGAGGCGCTGTTGCAGCACGACGTCGATCCGGAGCGGCGTGCCGCGCAGGGTGGCCGTGTCGCGCGACGCGATCCGGTCGAGCAGGCCGGCGAGCCGCTGGGCTTCGCCCTCCAAGGCGTCCGGCGCGATCACCCGCGCATGGCGGCCCTCCACGGCGCGCCAGCGGACGTCGGGCGGGTTCTGCATCGCGCCGAGCCCGGTCTGCTGGGCGACGCCACGCACGGGCGACCAGGCCGCCAGCAGGGCAAGCACCGGCATCGCGCGGCGGAACGAAGCACCACGTGTCATGCGGGGGAATTTATCCGGACGCATGACCCTGCGCGCCGTAGATTCCGGCATGCGACTCCCCGCCCTGCGCCCGTTCATGGCCGCGTGCCTCGGATGGCTCGCGACTCGAGGTGCCGCCGCCCAGCCGGCCCCCCAGCCGGCCCCCCAGCCGGCCGCCCAGCCGGCCGCCCAGCCCCCAGCGGCGCCCGTCGTCACGCGGGCCGACCTCGCTGCCGCCTACCAGCGCGTGGACGGCTGGCTCGTGGCGTCGCCTCCCGACAGCGCGACCGCCGTGCTCGCCAATCGCCGCTTCGACCAGGGCACCCTCGCGTTCTTCGCCGGCCGCACCGCCGACGCGATTCGCGCGCTGAACCGCCTGTACGCGCACCTGGCAGGCGACACCGCCACCGACGGCGACATGGCGCGGACGCTCGGGCTGCGGGCCTCCGCCGCGCCCGCGATTCCCGTGCGCGGCACCCCGGGCATCGCGCTGGCGCTGGTGCCGTTGGTGCCGATGCCGGGCACCGCGCCCCTCCCCCTGCGCGTACGGCTCGTGGATGCGCGAAACCGGGACGTCGCGACGACCGAGGTCGCCGTCGCCCCGGGCGCTTCCGCGCCCGTCGCGCTGCCGTTCGAGCCCGCCCGCCTCGCGCGCTTGACCGAGGGACGCTACGCCCTCGTCGCCGCCGTGCCGGGGCGCACCCCCGACATCCGGCTCGGGCACGTGGATATCGCGCGCGAGTCACCCGACAGCACCCGGGCGCGCCTCGCCGCTCGCACCGCCGCGCTCGACAGCATCACCGTGCCGCAAGCGGTAGCCGCCTTCCGCGCGCGACTCGCCAACCTCGTCGCGACCCCGAGTCCCGAGCAATCGGCCCAGTTCCTCTCCGATCCCGCGACGCTCGCGCGGGCCCTCGGCCGCGAGGCCGAGACCCTCGCCGCCGGACGCGATCCCTACGTCGGCGCGGGCGACGTCTGGCGCACGATCATCGGCCCCGGCGGCCGCCCGCTTCCCATGCGGATCATCGTACCGGCGGGGGGCGACTCGCGCGCCCCGCGCCCGCTCGTCGTCGCGCTCCACGGCGCCGGCGGTGACGAGAACATGTTCCCGGACGCCTACGGCGCCGGCGAGGTCGTGCGGCAGGCGGCGCGGCGCGGCGCCATCCTCGTCTCGCCGGCGACCACCGTATTCCAGCGCGACGTCGCCATGCTCGATTCCGTCCTCGCGGTGGTCTCCCGCGCCTACGCGGTGGACTCGACGCGGGTGTACGTGATCGGCCACTCGATGGGGGCCGCCGCGACGTACGCGGCGGCGGCGGCGCGCCCGTCGCGCATCGCCGCCACGGTGCTGCTCGCCGGGGCCGGACGCCCTCCCGCGGTCGGGACGCGCGTGCCGCCCTCCCTGTGGATCGCAGGCGGTCTCGACCCGATCATCCCACCGTCGCGCATCCGCCCCGCCGCCGAGGCGGCGGGCGCCGCCGGCGCGTCGGTGACGTACCGCGAGCACCCCACCGCCGGCCACACGCTCGGGGTCGGGCCGATGCTCGCCGAGGCCTTCGAGTTCCTCTTTGCCCGACGCCTCGGCGCGCCGTGACCGGGCGGCCCCCGCCGGCCGCCGCATCGCGGTGACCGGCGCGACGGGCGGCTGCGGGTGCGTCACCGCCGAGCGGCGGGCGCGACGTCGGCCTCGCGCCCGCGGCGCGCGGCCCGGCTCATCCCCCGACGCGCGCGAAGAGCACCGCCGTCCGATCGTCGTTCTCCCCGCGCTTCTCGAACCCCAGCCACTGGGCGAGCGCCGGCCCCGCATCGGCCGTCCCCAGCACCGGGCCGCGGAACCGCTGCACGAGGCGCGGCAGGTCGGTGTCGCTGCCGGTTCGCCACTGCGCGAGCAGCGCCGGCGCCTGCTGCTCGATCGGGTGCAGCGGGTCGTCCACCCCGTCGGTGAGCAGCGCGAACGCCGTCAGGGGCGCCGCGTCGGTGACCCGCACGTGCGAGGCGCGCTCGGGGGCCTGTGCGTCAGGGACGAACGTGCGCACCTCGCCGGCGAAGTCGCCGCTGTCCGCGTCGCCGAGCCGTTGCGCGGTGCCGTCGCGCCGCCACGCGAGGATGGCACCGTCCCCCACCTGCGAGCTGACGACGAGCTCCGCCGCCTCGGAGGCGTACCACGCCGCCACCAGCAGCGTGCAGCGATAGGCCGACGGCGACGTGCCGCTCGCGGCGGCGAGGTCGTGCAGCAGGCGGCAGGTCTCCCAGACCGACAGCCCGATCGCGTGCCCCACCGCGTGCGCCAACTCGTCGCGCTGGCGTTCGCGCAAGTACCCTCGCTCGGGCGCGAGCTTCGCGACGACCCGCTCCGCCGTCTCGCGGCAGGCGAGCTCCGAGCCGACCCGCGACAGCGGCGCCGAGCCGGCGCCGTCCGCGGCGCACAGCACGACCAGCCCGTCGTGCCGCCGCACCGCGAAGGCGTCCTCGCGATGGTCGCCACGATGCGCGTGCGAACGCCCCCGCACCGACGCGGCGACCGCCCGCCAGCCCGGCGCTACGTCGTCGGCGAACACGTGCACGTCCGCCGCCTCGACGTCGGCGAGCCAGCCCGGCGCGTGTGCCAGCACGGTGGCGGGACACCACGGCTCTGCAGCCGGCAGTGACTGCCAGGTGGCCGCGACGATCGGCTCGTCTGCCACGGGTGCCTGGGCCGGCAGCGGCGGCTTGGGTACCCCGGTCGGCGTCGTGAGCGCCTCGACGTCGGGGGGAAAGACCGGAGCCGGCATGAACGTGGGATCGGGCGTCGTCATCTCGGGGAGGGAATCGCCGCGGCTGCCGGTTCGTTCCGCCCGCCGAGGGGACGCGCCTCGCGCGCGGGTCCGCCGAGCCGGAGCAGCACCCACGGCTCGACGGTCGCCCCTCGGGACGCGGGATTCAGGAAGCGCCCGTTCATCCGCGAGACGCCGAACTTCTCGAAGGTCGCCACCGTCTCGGCCCGCGCGGCCAGCCGCGCCAGCGAATCGCCCTGTGCGGCGCGCACGTACACCCACAGCCCGCCCGGTGCCTGCCGTACCAGCGCCGCCGCGGCGGCGACATCGGCGACGTCGGGCACGACCCGGCGCGCCGCGAAGTCGAGCGACGGCCGGTGGTGGGCCACCGCGACGAAGGCGCCCGACGGCACGCCGGCCTCGCGCACCAGGGCCCCGGCGCGCGTCTCGGCCTGATAAGCGAAGAGTCGTGGGGCCGCGATGCCGTTGAGCAGCAGCCCGCCGAGCCCCACCCCTGTCGCCGCCAGGTACGCCAGCCGCCACGGCGACTCCGCGCGCCGGACCCACCAGCCGAGCCCCACCCCGACGGAGGCCGCCGCCCACCCCCACCACGGCAGCGGCGCGAACGCCCACGCCGACAGCGCAAGGCCCGCGGCCGGCAGCAGCCACGCCTGCCCCACCACCGCGACCCGCCAGCCGCGCGCGAGCGCCGCCCCGCGCTCGCGCAGCACCCGCGCCACGAGCACCGCCGCGAAGGGCAGCAGCACGTACGCGTAGTGCGGCAGCTTGTAGCGCGACGCGGAGATCGCCGCGAACAGCAGCACGAACCCGCCGGCCGCGAGTGCCTCGTCGCGCCACCAGCCCGCCCCGCGGCGCATCGCCCCCGCCACCTGCGCCAGCCGCCACACGACGAGCGGCGCCCACGGCAGAAAGACCCACAGGAACGTGTGCGTGAAGAAGAGCGGCCCCGCGTCGTTGCGCCACGCGTTCGAACCCGTCACGCGACCGAAGCTCTGCGTCCAGAAGTAGAAGGTGAGCCCGCGTCCTCCGAACTGCTGCCACAGCCCCCAGCACATCGGCGCGAGCGCGAGCGCGACGATCGCCGGCACGACCAGCAGCCGCGCCGTCGCGAGCCGGCGCCAGCGCGCGTGCACCAGCACGTCCACCCCCAGCGCGGCGACCGGTGCGACGAGGCCGAGCGGCCCCTTGGCGAGCAGGCCGACGGCGATCCCCACCGCGCACCACGCCAGGTGCGACGGCTGCCCCCCGCGCAGCCACGCGGCGCCCTGCCACGTGGCGAAGGCGACCCCGGCCATCAGCAGCGTGTCGGTGCGCGGGTCGGCCACCATCAGCATCGCCGCCACCGAACTGCCGAGCACCCAGCGCGCGAGGCGCGCGGTGTCGTCGTCGCCCGACAGGGTCCCCGCGAGCCGACCCGTGCTCCACACCGCGCCGGCGAGCGCGAGCGACGACGGCAGCTTGTACGCCCAATCGGAGACGCCGAAGACCGCGTACGACGCCGCCGCCGTCCAGAACACCAGCGGGGGCTTGTCCAGGTACGGGGCCCCCCGCTCGGTCACCTGCAGCCAGGACCCGCGGTCGAGCATCTCCATCGCGATCGCGGCGTACTGCGCCGCGTCGATGTCCATCGCCGGCGTGAGGAGGCCGGCGACGAGTCCGAGCGCGAGCAGCGCGGCGACGAAATAGGGCATGGCGGCGGGAATCTAGCCTCGACCCGGTATCTTCTCCGCGTGAGCACCGGCCAGTTCCCCGTCCCGACGGGCCAGTACCCCGTCCCCGAGTTCGCGCCGCCGCCCGAACTCAGCGCGCCGGCCGCGGGGGCGATCGGCTTCGTCCTGCGGCTCGGCAAGGCCCTGCACCAGTCGGGCTACCCGGCGCACCTGCTCGAACGGGCGCTCACGCTCGTCGCACGACGCCTCGGGCTCGAGGCGCAGTTCTTCTCGACGCCGACGTCCATCTTCGCCGCCTTCGGCGTCGCCGACCGGCAGCAGACGACGATGACGCGCGTCGAACCCGGCGAGGTGAACCTGGCCCGGCTCTCCCGCCTCGACGGCGTCATGCGCGACGTCATCGGCGGCCGCGCGACGGCGCTGCAGGGGAGCGCGCGCGTCGAGCACCTCCTCGCCGCCCCCGGCCCGTATCCGGCGTGGCTCACCGTGCTCGCCTTCGGGCTCGCGTCGTCCGCGGTCGCCGTGCTGCTCGGGGGCGGCCGCCTCGAGGTCGCCATCGCGGCGCTGCTCGGCCTCGTCACCGGCGGCATCGGCGTCGTCACGGGACGTTCGCGCACGGCGCAGGCGATCTTCGAGCCCACCGCCGCCTTCGCGGTGGCCCTGCTCGCGGCGCTGGCCGAGGGGATCGTGGGGCCGTACGCCACCGGCATCGCCACGCTGGCGGGCCTCGTGGTGCTGCTCCCCGGTCTCATGCTCACCGTCGCCATGACCGAGCTCGCCACGCAGCACCTCGCCTCCGGCACGGCGCGGCTGGCCGGGGCGATGATCACGTTCCTCTCGCTCGCCTTCGGGGTGGCGCTCGCCGCGAAGGTCGCCGCGCTCGGCTTCGATCTGCCGGCGGCCGCCCCGCCCGTCCCGCTGCCGGCGTGGACGGCGCACCTCGCCGTCGCGGTGGCCGCGCTCGCGTTCTGCGTGCTGCTCAAGGCCGAGCCCCGCGACGCGGGGTGGATCGTCCTCGCCTGCGCCCTGAGCTTCTACAGCGCGCGCGCCGGGCGCGAGCAGCTGGGGCCCGAGCTGGGGGCCTTCCTCGGCGCGTTCGTCATCGGTGCCGCGAGCGATGCGTTCGCGCGGGGGTTCCGCCGCCCGGCGACGATCGCGCTCGTGCCCGGGGTGCTCATCATCGTGCCCGGTTCGGTGGGCTACCGCGGGATCATGTCCCTGCTCGAATCCGAGACCGTCGCCGGCATCGACACCGTCTTCCAGGTCGCGCTGATCGGGGTGTCCATCGTGGCCGGCCTGCTGGTGAGCAACGTGCTCGTGCCCGGCGAGCGGCTGCCCGAGTCCTGAGCGACGCGTGCACCGCGCCGAAGGTATCCTCCCCGTCATGACCGATTGGCACACCCGCGCCGCGACCCCCGAGGAGGTCGTCCGCCACGTCCCCGCCGGCGCCCGCGTCTTCGTGCACGGCGCGTCCGCCACGCCGACCCCCCTGCTCGAGGCGATGGTCGCCCGCGCCGACCTGCACGACGTCAAGCTGTGCCACCTGCACCTCGGCGGCCCCGCCCCGTTCGCGGACCCGGCGCACGCCGCGCGCTTCCGCTCGACGTCGTTCTTCGCCGGCCCCAACGTGCGCGCCGCCATCGCCGACGGCCGGGCCGACTACGTTCCCGTCTTCCTGAGCGACATCCCGGGGCTGTTCACGGACGGCACGTGGCCCCTCGACGTCGCGCTCGTGCAGCTCTCGCCGCCCGACCGCCACGGCCTGTGCACGCTCGGGACGTCGGTGGACGCCGCGCGCGCGGCGGTGGACACCGCACGCCTCGTGCTGGCCGAGATCAACGAGCGCATGCCGCGCACGCACGGCAACGCGCAGGTGCCCCTCGCCCGGGTGGCGGCCTTCACGCACACCGACCGCCCGCTCCACGTGCACGCCCGCCAGCCGGAGACGCCCGCGACGGCGCGCATCGGCGAGCTGGTGGCGGATCTCGTCGAGGACGGGGCCACGCTGCAGGTCGGCATCGGCGCGATTCCCGACGCGGTGCTCGCCCGGCTCGGCGACAAGCTCGAGCTCGGCGTGCACACCGAGATGTTCTCCGACGGGCTCGTCGAGCTCATGGCGACGGGGGCGATCACCAACCGCCGGAAGGTGGTGCACCGCGGCCGCATCGCCACGAGCTTCGTCACCGGCACCCAGGCCGTCTTCGACTTCGTGCACGACAACCCGCAGGTCGCGTTCTACCCCTGCGACCACACCAACGACCCGGGTGTGATCCTGCGCAACCCGAAGGTCGTGGCGGTGAACTCGGCGATCGAGGTGGACCTCACCGGCCAGGTCTGCGCCGACTCGATCGGCGACCGCATCTACAGCGGCATCGGCGGGCAGCTCGACTTCATCCGCGGCGCCGCGCGCTCGCCCGGGGGCAGGCCGATCATCGCGCTGCCGTCCACGGCCGCCGGCGGCACCGTCTCGCGCATCGTCCCGCGCCTCGCACCGGGCGCCGGCGTGGTGACCTCGCGCGGGCACGTCCACTGGGTCGTCACCGAGTACGGCGCGGTGAACCTGCACGGCGCGTCGCTGCGCGAGCGGGCGGAACGGCTCATCGGCATCGCCCATCCCGACCACCGGGCGGAACTGCGCCGTCAGGCGGCGGCGACCAGTCGGACGAGGTAGGCCAGCAGCAGCTGCTTGAGGTCCTCCAGTATCATGGGGCGGCGCGCCGAGGGGGAATCGTCGCGGAGCGCGAGCAGGGCCTGCCCCGTCGTGACGAGGATCGTCGCGTGGCGTTCGGCGTCGGCCGCGGACAGGGACGGGGCGAGCACCGCCAGCAGACCGGTCACGCGGGCGACGATCGACCGGTCGAGCGTCTCCCATGCGATCGGCGAACGGACGTCGCCGGACAGGCCCCGGCACGACGGCGCGAGGTTGCGCAGGTGGCGGTACGCCGGGTTGGCTTCGAGGAAGTCGGCCAGCGGGTCGATGACGCCGGAGACGATCCGCTCGAGGGGCACGCGGCGCGGGTCGTCCGCGAAACTCGCCGCATGCAGGGCCTCGACCTGCGCCGCGTACCGGACCGCGAGCGCGGCGACGATCGCGTCCTTGTCCGGGAAGAACTGGTAGAGCGACCCCTTCGCCGCCCCGGCGCGTCGCGCGATCTCGTTCATCGTCGCCGCCTCCACGCCGACGTCGGCGATGACCTCGGCGGCGGCATCGAGCAGTGTCTCGACGCGTTGGCGGCCCCGGGCCTGCACCGGCAGCTTGCGCAGGATCGGCCCGTGCGGACGCGCGTCAGCACCCGGGGCCGGGGCATCGGACGACACGCGACGGGGGCGGGCCGTCGAACGGCTGGCGGTCGGCATGCCGCAGTATGCGACTGCGCCGACGCGGGTTCAACCGGCGGTCAGCAGCAGCCCGCGCTGGTCACCGGGGCATCGGCGAGGCGGCTCCACTCCTGGAAGCTGCCGTCGTACATCCGCGCTGGCCGGCCGGCGAGGCGCGCGGCGAACCACAGCAGGCTCGCCTGCTGCCCGACGTGGCAGTAGGTCACCACCGGCATGCCGCGCGGCGCGCCCGCGCCGGCGAGCAGCCGGTCGAGATCCGCCGCATCGCGATACCGCCCCAGTTCGCGCGTCACCGTCGAGAAGGGGACGTTCGCGGCTCCCGGCACGTGCCCCGCGCGCGGGAACCCGTTGGCCGAATGACCGAAGTAGAACTCGGGCAGCCGGGCGTCGAGGACGGCGGCGCCCCCGCCGGCCAGCGCAGCGCGCACGTCCGACGCCCGCGCCAGCCAGCGGAGGTCCGGCGTCAGCGTGAGCGTCCCGGGCGTCACCGTCGGCACCTCGCGCGAGAGCGGGCGTCCCGCCTCCCGCCACGCCTCGACCCCGCCGTCGAGCGCGGCGGCCCGCCCGTCGAGCCCCGCGACCGCCAGCGTGAACATGAACCGGGCGACCGGGATCGGCTGCCCGACGACCACCACGCGGGAGCGGTCGGTGACGCCGGCCCGCACCAGCACGCGCTGCAGCGAGTCGAGCGGCGCCAGCTCCGTGCGCAGCGTGTCCGGCGCGGTGACCTGCACGGCGTAGGCGGCGAACGGGATGAACCGCGCCCTCGGCAGGTGGCCGGCCTCGTACTCGGCCCGTTCGAACGCCACGTGCACCACGACGAGGTCGGGATCCGCGGCGCGGGCCGCGACCCAGGCCCCGTCCACCAGCAGCGGGACGGCCGTCTGGGCGAGCGGCGACACGACGGGCGCGGCCGCAGCGAGCGCGGCGGCGAGAATCGGGAGGAGGCGCATGCCGGAAATGTGCGCCGCCCGGTCCGGGCGTCCAGCGCCCGGGGGCCGCCTGCGCGTTACTGTATGCCCGTCGGTGGTCGGCTTCCCCCTCACCCGTCTCCGCATGCGTCGCATCGTTGCGCTGGTCCTGGCGGCCCTGTGCTGCCCCACCCTGCTCCTCGCGCAGTTCGGCGACCTCGCCGCCGGCCCCTACAAGCGGCTGGTGATCCGCGGCGCGCACGTCATTCCCGGCCACGGCGGCCCCCCGGCGGGCCCGTACGACATCGTGATCGAGGGGAACGTCATCACCGAGATGCTGCCGTTCGACCCCGTCGCCGCCGAGCGGCGGGGCCGCACCGAACGGCCCACGGGGGACCGGGTGATCGACGCCACCGGCATGTTCGTCATGCCGGGGATGTTCGACCTGCACACGCACATCCGCACCCAGCCGCTGCCGCTCGAGTACGTGTACCTGCTCAAGCTCGCGATGGGCGTGACGACGATGGTCCCCGCGGCCGACCGCGGGCTCGACAGCGCGCTCGCGCAGGCCGAGCTCTCGAAGGCCAACCGGGTGCTCGCCCCGCGGATGTTCCCGCTGGCCTCATGGGGCGCCGGGACGCGCTTCACGCGCCTCGAGCTCGACGACCCGGCGAAGGCGAAGGACGTCGTCGCGGCGATGGTCGCCCGCGGCGTGCGCGTCTTCTCGCTCGACCCCCTCGGCTGGAACGCCGACCTCGTGCGCGAGATCGCCAAGGCCGCGAAGGCGAACGGCGCGATCACCTCGTTCCACATCCCGCCGAGCACCAACGCCGTCATGAACGCCGTGCAGGCGGCGTGCGCCGGCGTGACGATGATCGAGCACCACTACGGCTACGCCGAGTCGGCGCTGCCGCGCACGGTGCAGGGCTTCGGGGCCGAGTACACCTTCGGCGACGAGCACGCGCGCTTCCGCTACGCGGGCCGGGTGTGGGAGGAGACCGACCGCGAGCGGCTGCTCGGCGCCGTCGCCGACTCGCTCGTCGGCTGCGGCGTGACGATGCTCCCGACCCGGGTCGTGTACGAGGCCAACCGCGACGCGGTGCGCGCGATGAGTCTCCCGTGGCACGAGAAGTACACCCACCCGGCGCTCTGGAAGTGGAACCTCCCCAACCCCGCCTACCACGGCGCGTACCACTACGACTGGACGTCCGAGGACGAGGCGACCTGGACGGCCGCCTACCGGCTCTGGGGCGACCTCATCTACGCCTTCAACCGGAAGGGCGGGCGCATCGCCTTCGGCACCGACGACTCGTACATCTGGGCGACGCCCGGCTTCTCGACGGTGCGGGAGACGCAGCTGATGCGCGAGACGGGGCTGCACGCCCTCGAGGTGCTCAAGGCCGCCACGCGCACGAGCGCCCTCACCCTCGGCGAGCCGAAGCTCGGGCTCGTCCGGCCGGGCCACCTCGCCGACCTGCTGATCGTGGACGGCAATCCCGCCGCGAACCTCAAGTTCCTCTATGCCTTCGGCGACCTCGTGCGCGGTGCCGATGGCACCGTGCGCCGCACCCGCGGCATCATCCACACCATCAAGGACGGCGTCGTAACCGAGAACGCGAAGCTGATGCAGCGGGTCGAGCAGCTCGTCCGCGAGGCGAAGGCGTCGCAGCCGATGGACGTGGCCCGCGAGCCGTGGGTGGTCAGGCCGTGAGGCGCCGCCCGACCCCCGTGCCCGTCACGGCGGCGGCCCTCCTCGCCGCCGCCCCCGTCGTCCTCCCCGCGCAGTCGGCCGGCCAGTCGGCTGGCCAGTCGGCCGTCTCGTACGAACGGGCCGAGCAGCTCCTGCCGTGGCACGCCGGCCGCCGCCTGAGCGGCGACTCCGTCGCCCCGCAGTGGCTCAAGGACGGCAACCGGTTCTGGTACCGCGCCAAGACCCGCACCGGCGCCGAGTTCCGGCTGGTGGATCCGGCGCGCAACGACCAGCGGCCGTTCTTCGACCACGCGCGGCTCGCCGCAGCGATCACCGCCGCCGCCGACACCGCGGTGGACGGCGAGAAGCTCCCGTTCCGGACGCTGACCTTCACGCGCCACGGCGACGACGAGGGGCGCATCGAGTTCCGCCTCGGCAAGCGTCGCGTCGAGTGCGACCTCGCCGCGTACGCGTGCACCGCCGGCGACACCACCTACGCGAAGACGCCGTTCGTCCTCTCGCCGGACAAGCAGTGGGAGGCCTTCGTGGTCACGTACGACGTGTACGTGCGCAAGGCGGGGGGCGGCGACAGCGTGCGCCTCACCACCGACGGCGTGCAGTACTGGTCGTACGGGCTCACCGAGCTGCGCCCGATGCAGGCCTTCCGGCCGGTGCCCCGGCGCCCGCAGATCACCTGGGCCCCGGACTCGCGGCGGCTGCTCGTGCAGCGGCAGGACGAGCGCGGCGTGGCGCTGATGCCGTACGTCTCGATGACGTCGCAGCGGCCGCGGCTCTTCACGCAGCCCTACGCGCTCCCGGGCGACACCGCCATCCCGAAGCCCGGCGCCCACGTGCTCGACCGCGAGGCGCGGACGAACGTCCGGATCGAGCTGCCGTGGCCGGTCGCGCAGCTGACGCTCGGCGGATCGGCCGCCGACTCGGCGTGGAGCCCGGACGGCCGGACGCTGGCCCTGAGCGCGCTCGCGCGCGGCAGCAAGGCGGCCTACCTGTTCTCGGTGGACGCCGCGACCGGCAAGGCGACCCTCGTGGCGCGGGATACGGGCAAGACCTTCGTCGAGATCGGCCCGCCGACGGACCCGCAGTCATGGCACGTCACCGCCGACGGGCAGGACGTCTTCTGGTGGAGCGAGCGCGACGGCTGGGGCCATCTCTACCGGCTCGGGCCGACGGGGGCGGTGAAGAACCGGCTGACCGAGGGGCCGTGGCAGGTCGGGCGCATCCTGCACGTGGACGCGACGCTCCGGCAGGTGTGGTTCACCGGCCGCGGGCGCGAGAAGGGCGACGTCCCGTACTACGCCCGGGCCTACCGGGTGAACTTCGACGGCAGCGGGCTCACCCTCCTCACGCCCGAGGACGTCCACCACGACGTCGTCATGAGCCCGAGCGGCAAGTGGATGGTGGACCGCATGTCGCGCATCGAGCGGGCCCCGACGGCCGTGCTGCGCGAGGCGGCGACCGGCCGCATCCTCCGCAGGCTCGATTCGGCCGACGTCTCGCGCCTCGCCGAGGTCGGCTGGCGCGCGGCGCGGCCGGTGACCCTCAAGGCCCGCGACGGCATCACCGACGTCCACGGCGTCCTGTACCTGCCGGCGCACCTCGACACCACGAAGCGCTACCCGATCCTCGACCACATCTATCCGGGCCCGCAGGTCGGCTCGGTGGGGCCGTGGAGCTTCAAGGGCGGCAGCGAGCCGGCCGCCCTCGCGGAGCTCGGCTTCGTCGTGCTCCAGCTCGACCACCTCGGCACGCCGATGCGGTCGAAGGCCTTCCACGACAACTACTACGCCGACTTCGGCGACAACGGCATCGCCGACCACGTCGCCGCCATCAAGCAGCTCGGCGCGAAGCACCGCTGGATCGACCTCGACCGCGTGGGCATCTTCGGCCACTCGGGCGGCGGCTTCGCCAGCACCGGCGCGATGCTCCGCTTCCCGGACTTCTACAAGGTCGCCGTCAGCGGCGCGGGCAACCACGACAACCGCAGCTACAACATCTACTGGGCCGAGAAGTACCAGGGGCTGCTCGTGCGCGACTCGCTGCGCAAGACCGACAACTTCGCCGAGGAGGCCAACGCCACGCACGCCGAGAAGCTGCAGGGCAAGCTCCTGCTCATGCACGGCGACATGGACGACAACGTCCACCCGGCGATGACGATCCAGGTCGTTGACGCGCTGATCAAGGCGAACAAGTCGTTCGACCTCGTCATCGCGCCCAACCGCGCCCACTCGCTCAACGAGCCCTACTTCATCCGGCGGCGGTGGGACTACTTCGTCGAGCACCTCATGGGGGCGGTGCCGCCGGTCAACTACCGCATCACCCGGCCCGAGGGCGAGGGGAGCGGCGAGGGCGGCCCGGACGATCCGTGACCAGCCGCCCCCGGCGGCGCTGCGGACGCGGGGTCAGCGCCGCCGGAAGGGATCGGAGAAGCGCTCGTCGGTCAGGAAGGCGTGGTCGGTCAGCGTCCGGAGGTACGCGATGAGCGCCGCGATTTCTTCCGGCGTGTAGTTCGGCCGCCGGGGCAGCCCGCCGGGCGCGCGAAGCTGCGCCGCGAGGTTCGGATGCGGCTGGATGCGCTGCGAGTAGAACTGCAGCACCTGCTCGAGCGTCGCGAAGCGGCCGTCGTGCATGTACGGCCCCGTGACCGCGATGTTGCGCAGCTTCGGAACCCGGAACCGCCCGTCGTCCTGCGGCAGCCCGGTCACCGCCCCGACTCCGCGGTCGGTGGTCGTCGCATCGAGCCCGATGTTCACCGGCACCGAGTTCTGGAACTGCGGCCCGGCGTGGCACGAGGCGCAGTTGAGGCGCGACCCGTCGTTGAACAGCCGGCGCCCCTCGGTCTCGAGCGGCGTCAGCGTGGTGAACGACACCGCCTGCGCCGAGTCGTGGCGCGACCGCGTCGAGACCATGGACCGCTCGAACTGCACGATCGCCTTGGCGATCCGGTCGGTGGTGATTGCCCGCGAGCCGAAGGCCTGCTCGAACAACGCCGGATACCACGCCACGGCCGACAGCCGGGCCGCGAGCGAGTCGGGCGCCATCGCCATCTCGTGCGGGTTCTCGATCGCCATGAGCACCTGGTGCTCCAGCGACGTCGCCCGGGTGTCCCAGAGGAACCGGGGCTGCCCCGCCGGCTGCAGCGTCGGGACCCACGCGATGTTCACGATCGACATCGAGTTGCGCTCGCCCAGCGCCCCTCCGACCCCGCGCGACACCCGGGCCGTGTCGGTGAATGACGCCGACTGGTGGTGGCAGGACGCACACGACACCGTGCCGTCGCGAGACAGCCGCCGATCGTAGAACAGCACCCGGCCCAGCGTCGCCCCCGCGTTCGTGATGGGGTTGTCCGGCGGGTCAATCAGGCGGACGACCGGGTCGTTCAGCAGGGCGGACGGCACGCCGGTGATGACGTACGACAGCGGGGTTGCCGGCAACTCGGGGGCGTCCGGCGCGTCGAACGGGGCGTCGGCCACGGGGGCCGACATATCGGCGCAGCCGGCGAGGGCCACGCCGAGGGCAGCAGCGAGGAGTACGCGCATGATGTGGGTCAGACGCGGCGCGTCGCCGGACGTTAACGCCCGGGGCGGCGACGCCCGTGCCGCCGATGGCGGCTTCGGCTACGTTTCGGTGGTGTTTCCCGCCCCCGCCGCCCCGATGCCCACCATCCGCCGTCTGGCCGTCCTCGTCGCCCTCCCCCTCCTGGTCGCCGCCGCCTGCAGCGGCGACGAGGCCGACACCGGCGACACGTCCACCCTGCCCCCCGGCATGGCGCAGAGCACCGGCCGCACCAACGCCGACCTGCCGCCCCCATCCGTCCCGTTCAGCGGGGCGACGCCCGTGGTGACCGCGAGCGTCCTCAAGCGATTCCCGCACGACACCGGCGCCTACACGCAGGGCCTCGTGCTCGCCGGCTCGCGGCTCCTCGAGAGCACCGGCCGGTACGGGGTCAGCGACGTCCGCGAGACCGTCCTCGCCACCGGGGCGGTCGTGCGACGCACGCGGATGGCCGACACCTACTTCGCCGAAGGGCTCGCGCGGGTCGGCGACCGGCTCTTCCAGCTCACGTGGCGCGAGGGCACCGGCTTCCGCTACGACGCCACCACGCTGGCGGTCGTGGATTCGTTCGCCTACAGCGGCGAGGGCTGGGGCCTCGCGAGCGACGGCACGGTGCTCTACGGCACCGACGGCTCGACGCGCGTCAGCGTGCTCGATCCCTCGACGCTCTCGGTCGTCCGGTCGTTCGTGGTCACGGAGGCCGGCACCCCCGTGCCGGCCCTCAACGAGCTGGAGTGGGTGGACGGCGAGCTCTGGGCCAACGTGTTCCAGACCGACTACATCGCCCGCATCGATCCGGCGACCGGCGTCGTCAAGGGCTACGTCGCCATCGGCGGCATCCTCACGCCGGAGCAACGGGCGAGTGTGCAGGCGCGGGGCGGCACGGCCAACGGCATCGCCTACGATGCCGCGTCGGGTCGCCTCGTCGTGACCGGCAAGCTCTGGCCCCTCGTCGCGCAGATCCGCAAGCCGTAGCACACCGGCCAGGGCAGCCGGGCGGCGGCGACGCCTCTACCGCGACGCCTCTACCGCGACGCCTCTACCGCGACGCCTCTACCGCGACGCCGACAGCTCGCGACGCAGCCGCTCTCGCCCCTCGGCGATGAGCGCCCGCGTGCGCGCCTTGAGCGCATCCACGTCGTCGAGGGTCAGCCCCGCCGTCTCGATCGCCTCGAGCACCAGCACGCGGGCCCGCGCCCGCTGGAAGCGGAAGGTGCCCTTCGCCATCGCGTCCCGCGTGCCGGCCACGGCCAAGGGGAGGATCGGGGCGCCGGTCTCGATCGCCAGCCGGAAGGCCCCGTCCTTGAAGGGCAGCATCTCGCCGTCGCGCGAGCGCGTCCCCTCGGGGAAGATCATCACGCTCACCCGCCGGGCCAGCCGGTCGCGCGCCGCCTGCATCGCGGCCACGGCGCTCGATCGCTCGCCGCGCCGCAGTCTGATGTCCCCCGCCATCTGCATCATCCAGCCGAAGCACGGGATGCGGAACATCGTCTCCTTCGAGATCCATTTCATCTCCCATGGCAGGTGGGAGATCAGGAAGATGTCCGCGTACGACTCGTGGTTCGACACCGCCACGTACGGGCGGCGCGGGTCGGGCAGGACCGGCCCCGACGTCTCGAAGCGCCAGAGCGGGTTGAGCTTCACCGACGTCACCCCGATCAGGCGGAAGAACCGGCCGGCCACGTAGCGGCCCCGGTCGAACGGTGCCGTGGCGGCGAAGACGAGCGCCATGATCGGCGTGCCGACGAGCACGAGCCCGACGGTCGCCACCCACGCCCACGCATTGAGGAGCCATCCCATGCGGGGAAGTTAGCGCGCCGCGCCTCCGAAACCGGCGTGCCGTACCGCTTCCGGCCCGCGTCGCCGATATTGCCCGCCATGCGCCGACTCGTCCTGCTGCTGCCCGCCCTGCTCGCCGCATGCGCCGGCGGGCTCGATGCCCGCGTCACCCCCGCGATGGACGGCTGTGTCGCCGCGCGGAATCCCGTGTTCGTCGCCGGCAATGGTGCCACGGCCCTCGACGTGCCGCTGCCGGCGGGGGTGGATTCCATGGCGCGCGAGCTCGCGTACGACGCGGCCTTCCAGCGCTTCCGGGACATCGCCACCGAGGCGACCACGCAGGCCGTCCTCGTCTGCGCGCTCGAGCTGGGGGCGCACAGCCGCACGGCCGCCTCGCGGACGTGGCTGCGGCGCTACGAGCGACACCCCGACGCGCCGGTGCAGGCCGCCGCGCGGACCCTCCTCGTGCGGTTCCCGCCGCTCTAGCCCCGCGCGGTCGCGGCGGGCCTCACCCCGTCGTGGCGGCCCCGGCGCGCGCCGCAGCGCGCGCCGCAGCGAGCGCCGCAGCGCGCGCCGCAGCGAGCGCCTCGGCCACCGCCTGCGCCGTCACCCGGCGGTGCGACGCGTGCCACGCGACCTGCGAGCCGACGAACACCAGCACCTGCGGCGACTCGTGCCGCACCCCCGTCTCGGCCTCGATCGCCAGGCAGGCCGGGCGATCGGCGAAGACGTCGAGCTGCTCGACCGGCGCGCCGGGATGCTCGGCGCGGAAGCGGTCCATCTCCACGAGGGCGCGCGCCGAGAGGTCGCAGGTCGGACTGTGCTTGAAGACGATGCGGATGTCAGGCATGCGGGAAATCTAGCCGGGCACCGAGAACGACGCCCGCACCTCGTCCGAGACGCGCGTGAGCCGGCCGGTCGCCCGGCTGATCGGGCACCACAGGGTGCGTGCGCGTGCCAGCAGGCGCCCGTCCGACTCGCGCACGATCTCGGTGAGGCGCTCGAAACGCCGCGCGTCGGCCGTGCCGACCCACGTGCGCGCGACGACGACGTCGCCCGGCATCGCGGGGTGCTTGTAGTCGATCTCGTGTCGCACGGCCACCCACGCGAGCTCGGCCTGCGCCGCCGGGGAGGCCGCCGCGCGCCAATGCGCGATCGCGACGTCCTGCACCCAACGGAGGTACACGACGTTGTTCACGTGTCCGAGGTCGTCGATGTCCGCCGGCTGCACCGCGACGGCGAGGGAGAACGGCGTCGGCGACGTCATCGCGCCGCGCCGCCCTGCGGGGCCCCGTCCGGCCTTCCGCCCGCGACGGTCTTCGTGCCGACGGCGACGCCGGCGAGGAGGGATGGCATGGGGGGCATGAGAGAATCGGAAAGGGGGCCGTGCGGGGAACCTAGCGGCCCGCGTCCGGCGAGGCCTCGGGTGCCCCCCTGCTGCAACCGCGGGCGGAGCCCGTACACTCCCCGCATGTCGTCGCCTGACGTCGCCAGCGACCCCGCAGCCCGCCGCCGGCTGATGCCGGTCCTCTTCGTGGCCGTCTTCATGAGCGCCCTCGACACCGCCGTCGTCGGCCCGACGCTGCCGGCCCTGCGCGAGGCCTTCGCCGTGGACCACCGGGCGGTCGGACTGTTCACGAGCGTGTACGTCCTCTGCTCGCTCACGGCGACGGCCCTGCTCGCCAGTCTGAGCGACCGCCGAGGCCGACGGCCGATGTTCATCGCCAGCGTCGCGATCTTCGCGCTCGGCTCGCTGCTGGTGGCCCTGAGCCCCGGGTTCTGGTGGCTCGTCGCGGCCCGCGCCGTGCAGGGCATCGGTGCCGGCGGCATCACGCCGATCGCGAGCGCGATCGTGGGCGACGTCTTCCCGGCCGAGGAGCGGGGCCGCGCGCTCGGGCTGATCGGGGCGACCTTCGGCATGGCCTTCGTGGTCGGGCCGCCCCTCGCGGCCGGCATCATGGTGGTCGCCGACTGGCACTGGATCTTCCTCGTCAACCTGCCCATCGCCGCGTTCGTCATGCGACGCGCGGCCGGGGTGCTGCCGGCCCGCGAGGATGCCCGCGAGGATGCCCGCGAGGATGCCCGCGAGGATGCCCGCGAGGATGCCCGCGAGGATGCCCGCGAGGATGCCCGCAAGAATGCCCACGACGCGCGACCGCTCGACCTCGCCGGTCTCGCGTGGACCTTCGCCGCCCTCGTCCTGCTCACGCTGGGCATCACGCGCCTCGCCGACGACGCGCTCGGCCGCACCGCGTGGCCGGTGGCGCTCCTCGGGGCGGCCGGCGGAATCGCGATGCTCGTGCGGGCCGAGCGCCGCGCGGCGGCACCGCTCCTGCCGCCGCCGCTCTTCGCCAACCGCCGCCTGGCCACGACCTACGCCATCACCATCGGTGCCGGCTTCGGCATGGGGGCGGTGACCTTCCTCGCCTCGCTCGCGGCCCTGGCGTACGGCATGTCCCCGCGCGCCGCGGGCTTCATGCTGCTGCCGCTCGTGCTGGCGAGCATGCTTGGCGCGGCCGGCGGGGGACGCCTGATGCACCGCGTCGGGCCGCGGACCCTGCTCCTTGGCGGCTTCGCGCTGCTCGCCGTCGGCTATGGCGCGATCGCCGCCGCCGGCGTCGGACGCTGGGTGTTCGTTGCCGCGTCGCTCCCGATCGGCCTCGGGGTCGGCATCGTCGTCGGGGGCTCGTTGCGTTCGATCGCGATCGACGAGGCGCCCGCGGCCTACCGCACGGTGGCGCAGGGTGTCATCAACATCGCGACCGCGATCGGCACGCTCGTCGCGGCGAGCGTCGTCAGCGCGCTGGCCGACTTCGCCGGGGGAGGCGCCGGCGGCTTCTCCACCGCCTACGTGGCAGTGGCCGTGCTCATGCTCGTCGTGTTCGCCGGGACACTGGGGCTGCGCGGGGCGACGCGCACGCCCGGCCTCGCGTCGCCTCGCGCGTCCCGTACGACGCCGGCCGGCTGAACGCGAACGGGACGGTCGGCCGGGGCCAGGCTCCGGGCGCTATCGCGCTATATTCGGGCATGGCATCGCGCCCCGTGATGCCGGCCTCGTGGCCGGCGACGTCGTCGGCCGCCTGTGTCGCGTGGCGCGCGCGAGTGGTGCGGAAGCGCGGGCGCGTACCCGCCGCGCCCGCGCTTTCGACCCTCGTCCTCTGCGCGCTTGCCCTCGCGGCATGCCGCAAGCCGAGGGTGGCGGAGTTCCGCATCGGGCTGATCCGCAGCATAGACAGGGGTACGCAGCGCGCCGCGGACGAGCCCGGCCGTCACGGCGCGGCGGTCGCCGTGGGCGAGCTCAACGCGGCGGGCGGCGTCCGGATCGCGGGCGTGACGCATCGGATCGTCCTCGTCGAGAGGACCACCGCGGCGCGCCCCGACGCGGCGGCGTCGGTCGCCCGCGAACTGGTGAATCTCGAGTCGGTGGACGTGCTCGTCGGGCCCAACACGAGCGCGCTCGCCGAGGCGGCGGGCGCGGTGGCCGAGGCGGCCGGCGTTCCGCTGATCGCCCCCTTGGCGTCCGCAGCACCGGTGACCGAGGGTCGGGAGTTCGTCACGCGACTGGCGTTCCTCGACGGCGTTCAGGGCCGGCTCCTGGCCCGCTTCGCGCGCGACTCCATGCGCCTCGGGCGGGTGGCCTCCATGCACAACGCGGCGAGCATCTACGGACGCGACATCGTGACCCTGTTCGCGACCGAGTTCAGGAGCCGAGGCGGTCTGATCGTGGCCGCCGAGACGTTCGACGCCGACGATCCGGCTTCCCGCATCAGGGCGATCCGTCGCCTCGCGGCCGCCCGACCCGAGGCGGTGCTGCTGCCCAACTTCAGCAGCGCCGATTCGCTCGACCTCCGCCAGATGCGGACGCTGGGGTTCCGGGGTCGCTTGCTGGGGAGCGATTTCTGGGACGCCGCTGCCATCGAGCGGTCCGGCATCGCCGACGGCGCCATCGTCACGGCCAACTGGGATCGCCGCGCGGAACGCCCCGAGCTGCAGGCCTTCCTGCGCGCTTTCTCCGCCCGGTATCCCGAGGAGCGGCCGCGCGCCACGGCAGCGGCCAACTACGACGCGATCCGCCTGCTCGCCGCCGCCGCGGCACGCGCCGGGACGCGATCCGGCGCGCCGGTCGCCCGGGCCCTGCGAACCATGGGCGAATACGCCGGCGCGTTCGGCTCGTACCGCTTCATCGGCAGCGGTGACCCCGTGCGCGGGGCGGTGATCCTCGAGCTCCGGGGCGATTCCTCCCGCCTGCGCGCGCTCTACGGTCCCCTGCCGTGATGCTGGATCGGCTCAAGCTGGGCGTCGCTGCGCGTCTCAGCGTCGCCGTCCTCGGGCTCGGTGTCGGCACCGTCGTCCTTGTCAGCGCCGTGTCGTACCAGCGCGCGGAGGCGGCGCTGCGCGACCGGCTGCTGGCGCAGTTGCATGTCGACGAGCTCGACAACACCAGCCGCGTGCAGGAATGGCTCGGCCGGCAGCGCACCGCGCTCTCGGTGATGGCCATCGAACTGTCGACCGAGTTGGCATCCGCCGACGCCGTCGCCGACCCGCTGCGGCCGCTGCCTTCGGCGCTGCTCGCTGCCGACGAGGTGCAGCTCATCCGCGTGCCGGGCGGACGCGTGATGCGCTCCAGCGTGCCGGCCTCGGTCGGGGGGTATGCGATCGACGAGCTCTACTACCAGCGCGGACGCGAGGGCGCCTACACGCAGCCGATCTACCCGAGCGGCCGCGGTGCCCGGCCGCGCCTGACCGTCGCGACCCCCGTCGTGACGGCGGCAGGAGTGACCGGCGGCGTCCTCGCTGCGCACCTCGACCTCACGGCGATGGAGCGCGTCCTGCGCACCGCCGACGCTGCGGGGACACTCGACGCGTACCTCGTCAATCGGTTCGCCGAGTTCGTCTCGGCCGAGCGCTTCGGGCGCGAGGGCTACCGCCGCGGCATGCGCAGCGTGGCCATCGACAGCGCGATCGCCGGCGGGTCGGGCGAGGGCCTCTACGTGAACTACGCCGGCGTCCCCGTGGTCGGGGCCTGGCGCTGGATCCCCGAACTCGAACTGGCCCTCGTGCTCGAGGTGCCGCAGGCGAGGGCCTTCGCCCCGGCCCGCGCCCTCCTCGCGCAGACCCTTGCGGTCGGGGCGATCGCGATGCTCCTCCTCCTGCTCGGCACCGTCAGCATCGCCCGACGCTTCACCCGGCCCGTACTGGCCGTGGCGGAGGCCGCGAGCACCGTTGCGTCCGGCGACTTCTCGGTGCGGGCCCCGGTCGCAGGCGCCGACGAGGTGGGCCGGCTGGCCGAGGCCTTCAACGCGATGACCAGCCGGTTGCGCGGGCTGTACGACGCGCTCGGGTCACAGATGCGGGCCACGCAGGACGCGCTCGAGGCGGCACAGGAGAGCCGGGAGCTCCTGCGCGACGTGCTCGACAACGCCTCGACGCTCGTGCTCGTCGTCGGGCTCGACTCGGTCGTGCGGCTCGGCAACGGGCGCATGGCGCGGCTCGCCGGACGTCCCGTGGAGTCGCTGCCGGGCGCGTCGCTCGACGCCGTGCTCGCGCCGGCGGGTGCCGGCGTCATCGGCGACCTCATCGCGCGCGCCCGCGCGGCCGACGCGCCGATGGCCGAGGAGATCGCCCTTCCGACGCCCACGGGGCCGCAACCCTGGCAGATCACGGTCTTCCCGCTCCGGCACGGCGACGGGACTCCCTACGCGACCGGCGTGGTGGGGACCGACCTCACCGAGCGCGCGCGGGTCGAGGCCGAACGGCGCGCACGCGATGCCACGGTCCAGCAGGCACAGCGGCTTGAGAGTCTCGGCGTCATGGCCGGCGGCCTCGCGCACGACTTCAACAACCTGCTCGGCGCCATCCTCGGCAACGTCGAGCTGGCCGAGGCGGCCGACGACGAACCCGCCGAGCGGCGCGAGGCCCTCCATCACATCGCCGCCGCGGCGCGGCGCGCCGCGGAACTCACGCGCCAACTGCTCGCCTACGCCGGTCGCGCCAGCTTCCGGCGAGACGTCGTGGACGCCCGGGTCGTCGTCAACGACCTGCTCCCCCTGGTGCGGGCGGCGCAGTCGAAGAAGGTGCAGTTCGCGGTGGCGCCGATGCCGGCGCCGCTCTGGGTCGAGCTCGACCCGGCGCAGCTCTCGCAGGTGCTGCTGAACCTGCTCACGAACGCCGCCGAGGCGATCGGTGACGCCCCGGGCACGGTGTCGCTGCAGTGCACCACCGAGCCACCGCCCGACCCCCCCGCCGACGCCCCGGCCGATACCCGCTGGATGCAGCTGCGCGTCGAGGACACCGGCATCGGCATGTCCCCCGAGGTGCTCGCCCGCATCTTCGATCCCTTCTACACGACCAAGCTCTCGGGGCGCGGGCTGGGGTTGAGCGCCGTGCGCGGCATCGTGCGGTCGCTGGGTGGCGTACTCGACGTCGCCTCGGCACCGGGCGAAGGAAGCCGTTTCACGATCTGGCTGCCGCTCGCCGGCACGCCCGACGACCACGAGGTCCAGCCGGAGCCCGAAGCGCTCCGGACCGCGCGTGGCACCGTACTCGTGGTGGACGACGAGTCCGCGATCCGCCGCGTGGTGCGCCGCATCGTCGAACGCATGGGCTTCGACGTCCTCGAGGCCGTGGACGGCGACGACGCGATCGATGCCCTCGAGCGGCACGAGTCACGGCTCGCGCTCGTCGTGCTCGACGTCACCATGCCGGGGCGAAGCGGCGCCGAGGTCCTCCGCCGGCTGCGCCGCCTCCGGCCGACCCTGCCGGTGATCGTCGCGAGCGGCTACGACGCCGCCGACGCCCTGCGTGGCGAGCCGGAGGACGCTCGACTCCGGTTCCTGCAGAAGCCGTTCGCGGCCCGGGCTCTCGAACAGATGGCCGCCGAGCTGCTCGAACTGGGCGACTGACGCGGCCCGAGCGCTCCCCGGGGACGGCGCTCAGGCCGGCGGATCGTCCTCGGACCCGGCCGCGTCGGCCGCGTCGGCCGCGTCGGCCGCGATCGGGCCGAGCATCGCCGCCGCCGCCGGGTCGGGGAGCGCCTCGACCTGCGTCAGCGCCCGGCGCATCGCGCGCGTCCGCTGATCCACGTCGTCCACCCCCTTGGCGGCGAGTTCGAGCCGGCGCCGCACCACGTCCATCGCGGCGCCGAACTTCTCGAACTGGGTCTTCACGGCGCCGAGTACCTCCCACACCTCGCGCGAGCGTTGTTCGAGCGCCAGCACCCGCACCCCCATCTGCACCATGTCGAGCATCGCTGCCAGCGTCGTCGGGCCGGTGACGAGTACCCGCTCGGCGTGCAGCGACTCGACCAGCCCCGGCGTTCGCACCACCTCGGCGAAGAGCCCCTCGGACGGGAGGAACAGGATGCCGAACTCCATCGTGTGGGGCGGCGCGACGTACTTCGCCGCGATGTCCGCCGCCGCCACCCGCACCGCCTGCGCGAGGTCGGCCCGCGCCTGCTCGAGCGCCGCGCGGTCGGCCGCCTGCTCGGCCGTCAGCAGCCGGTCGTAGGCCTCCGCCGGGTACTTCGCGTCGATCGGGAGCCACAGCGAGCCCCCGTCGGCGTCGCGCCGCGGCACCTTCACCGCGAACTCGACGATCGCGTCGCGCCCCGGCACCGGCTTCACGTTGCGCGCGAACTGCGCCGGCGTGAGCACCTGCTCGAGCAGCGCCTCGAGCCGCAGCTCGCCGATCGTCCCCCGCGTCCGGACGCCGGACATGACGCGCTTGAGGTCGCCGACCCCGTCGGCCAGCGCCTGCATCTCGCCCAGCCCCTGCTGCACGCGGGCCAGTTGCTCGCCGACCGTGCGGAACGACTCGCCGAGGCGCGTCTCGAGCGTCGCCTGCAGCTTCTCCTCGACCGTCGCCCGCATCCGGTCGAGTTGCGCGGCGTTGTCCTGCTGCATCGCCGCCAGCCGCTGGTCCACGCTGCCGCGCAGCGCCTCGACGCGCGCATCCAGCGCGCCGAGCCGCTGCTCCATCGCGCGCGTGAGCGACGCGTCGAGCTCCGTGCGCACCCGGGCGGTCTCGTCGCGGATGGCGCGGTCGAGCCGCTCGGTGTCGCGCGCGACGGCGTCGGTGATCGTCCGGGCAAGTGCGGTCGGGTCCGGGCCCGTCGGCCGGCGCAGCAGCACCACCAGCGCGACCGCCAAGGCGGCCGCCGCGATCACCGAGGGCAACAGCAGGGACAGGGTCGGCATGCCGAAGGTATGGCGGTGGGGTCTGACGCTCAGCCCGCCGTGCGACCCGACGCCGCGTGCGCCGCGCCGAGCACGCGGCCGGCGAGCGCGACGCCGCTCAGGAGCGCCCCCTCGACGCGCGGCCCCCCGCACCAGTCGCCGGCCACACCCGCCTGCAGGGTGTCGTCCCAGATCGCGTCGGCGGCGAGCGTGGGCTCGGGGAGCGCGTACCGCCAGCGATGCGCCTCGGCGTGCACCACCGGCGGCGCCTCCGGTCCCAGTAGTCGCGCGAAGGCCGCGAGCATCGGTGGCATCGCCTCGCGCTGGTCGGCCTCGAGCGACTCGGCGCTGTACGCGCGCGTCGCGTGCAGCACCCAGCAGGAATGCGCGGCGTCGCGTCCCGGCTTGGCGGAATCGCGCGCCACCCACGCCAGGTGCTCGTCGTCGTTCACGAACGCCGCGTCCCACGGTACCGCCGCCGGGCCCGCCAGCACGCCGCGCACGGCCCAGCAGGGATGGAACACGACCGTATCGGCCGCGGCCGCCAGCGCCGGGGCATCCGCCCGCAGCAGCCGCGCGGCCTGCGGCGCCGGCGCGGTCACCAGCAGGTGCGCGAACGTCCCCAGCGACCCCCCGGTCGCGTCGGAGAGCGCCCAGCCCGTCGGCGTGCGCCGCGCCTCGGCGACCGCCGTCTCGAGCCGCACGGCGAGCCCGCGCGCGAGGTGCCGGCCCAGCGCGGACATCCCCGGTACGGCGACCCAGCGATCGGGGCCCGGTGCCGCGTCGCGCCACGTCCCGCCGTCGCGCACGGCGATCCGCCCCCGCCACGCGGCCAGCACTCCTGCCTCCGCCCAGCTCTCCACCCACGGCGCGAGCCGCGCGTCGCGGAAGGTCGCGTACTGCGCCCCGTGATCGAAGGCCCACGGCCCGTCGCGCCGGGTGGCGGCGCGGCCGCCCACGCCGCGCGACTTCTCGAAGACCGTCACGCGCCCGCCGGCGTCGTGGAGCGTGCGCGCCGCGGCGAGCCCCGCGAGGCCGGCCCCGATCACCGCCACCTCGCCGAGCGTCGGCTGCGACGGCCGCGCCACGTGCGCCGCATAGCGCGGCAGATCGAGCCGCCGCGCGTGCTCGCGCGTGGGGCGCCCGCGCACCGCGCCCAGCACCGGCTGCTCCGGTGCGAACGGCCGATCGAACTGGCCCAGGCACCACAGCAGGCCGCCGTAGCTCGAGGGATCGCGGCCATCCAGCGCATAGCGATGGTTCAGGTCCACCAGCCGCGCGAGCGCCTCGGCGGCGTCGGCCGACCAGCCCGGGATCGCCTTGCCCCACGTCATCCGCACGTTGTTGTGCAGCTCGCCGTGCCGCAGCAGCGAGCCCTGCGCCGCGTCCCACAGGGCGTCGCCGGTGCCGCCACGCGCGAGCACCTCCCACGGGAGCCGCTCGCGCGGGTCGTCGGCGTGGGCCCGCAGCGTCGCCACCGCCCACCCGGGCAGCACCTCGAGCGCGTGCAGGTCACCAGTGCGGTGGCAGAACGCGTGCGCGAGCTCGCGCCAGACGAGCAGTTCGTCGAGCCACTTCGCCGGCCCCTCGCCCGGTCGCGCGGCTGCCTCGCGCGCCAGCGCGAAGGGCGAGACCATCCCGTAGTGCAGGTAGGGCGACATGCGGCTGACGCCGTCGGCGCGCGCCGCGTCGTTGCGACGGTCGGCGTACCGTGCCAGCCCGCCACCGTCCACGAAGGCGCGCCACCGCGCGAGCCCCGCCCGCGTGCCACCGCGCGTGTCGGCCACCGGTCCCACCGCATGGTCAATGGTGCACGACGCCACCAGCGCCGCCAGATCGGCCGTACGGAGATCCACCGGTGTGAATGGCAACGGCACATCGGCGGGGGGCACGGCCGGTGCCACGTCCATCCACGGGCGCGCGAGCCGGTCGCGCCGCAGCCGGGCCGTGGCGTCACGAAAGGCGAACGCCCGGTCGAACGCGCGCGGCACCAGCGGCATCGGCACCACGCACGCCGTGTCCACCGCCCACACCGGCGTGGGCGTCGCGCGCGCCAGCGCCGCCGTCCACTGCGCCAGTGGCGGCACCGGCAGGTGCTCGGTCACCACGAGCGCGGCCGTGTCGGCCAGCACCCGAAGCCACGGGCCGCGATGGCCGGGCCGCTCGACGTGACAGGCGTAGGCGACCCCCCGCTCGGCATATGCGTCGGCGAGGTCGCGCATCCCCTCGAGGATGAACCAGTGGTGCCGGTCGCTCGCGTACGGATAGCGCTCGCTCACCGCGTGGTACGCCAGCACGGGAAGCCCGAGCGCGTTCCCGACGGTGAGCGCGACGTCGAGCGCCGGGTTCTCGGTGGCGCGACTCGCCGTGCGCGTCCAGTACAGGACGTACCCCGCCCCGCCGCGCAGGGGCGCGTCGCGGTGCCGCACGATGCGTTCCGCCAGGTGCGGCGGGAGCGCCGTGGCGGGATCGTCCGAGGGAGAGGGATTCGTTCGCATCGGTGCCCGCAACGCCCGGCGCGGCGTGGAAGTGCCCGCCGCCGCCGACCGCGCGTTCGCGCGGGCTGCCGGTGGGCGTCCGTGCGCCGCGCGGTCCCCGGCGGGATGGTGGGACCGCCGGCCTCCCCGCGAGATTCCCGCCATGCTCGTCGCCCGTGCCCTGCACCTCGCCTACCCGAACGGCCCGCGTGCCCTCGACGGCGTCTCGCTCGACCTCGGGGCGGGCATCTACGGCCTGCTCGGCCCCAACGGCGCCGGTAAATCCACGCTGCTGCGCGTGCTGGCGACGCTGCAGCGCCCCGATACCGGCTCGGTGCGGTGGCAGCGGGGCAACGAGGCGTTCGACGTGCTCGCCGAGCCCGCGCGCCTGCGCGCGCGGCTCGGCTACCTGCCGCAGGACTTCGGGCTCTACCCCACGCTGAGCGTCGGCGCGACGCTCGAGCACTTCTGCGCCCTCGAGGGAGCGCGCACGCGCGCCGAGCGCCGCGCGTGGTGCGATGCCCTGCTGGCGCGCACGAACCTGCTGGACCGGCGGCGCGCGGCGGTGGGGACGCTCTCCGGTGGCATGCGCCAGCGGCTCGGCCTCGCGATCGCCCTCGCCGGCGCCCCGACGCTGCTGCTCCTCGACGAGCCCACCGCCGGCCTCGACCCCGGCGAGCGACGGCGCATCTACGACCTCCTCGTCGGCCTCGCCGGCGAGACGGCGATCCTGCTCTCCACGCATCACCTCGACGACGTGCGGGCGATCTGCCCGCGCTTCGGCATCCTGCACCGCGGGCGGCTGGTGCACGACGGCCCCCCTCCGGCGGGGGCGGCGCTGACCGACTGCTACTTCGCCCACGTTCCCCCCGGGGACTCGGCGTGACGGTGCCCGCGCCGGGCCTCGGGCCGCTCGTGGCCTTCGAGCTGCACGTGCAGCGCCGCGAGTTCCTCGCCTGGCTCGCCGCGCTCGTCTTCCTGCTGCTCACGCTCGGCTACGGCGCCAACGGCGTCGTCGAGCTCGTCGGCGACCGCGGCCCCGTGCCCCGCGCGGCTCCGTGGGCCATCGCGCAGGCGATGGCGGGCGTCACGGCGTTCGGCCAGGTGATCACCGCGATGATCGCCGCGACGACGGTCCTGCGCGACGTCGGGACGCGCACGCAGGGGCTGATCCTGGCGACCCCGCTACCGTGGCCGCGCTACCTGCTCGGTCGCTTTCTCGGCACCCTCGCGGTGCTCGGCCTGATCTACCTGATGATCCCCGCAGGTCTCGTCGCGGGCTTCGCCCTCGGCGACCCGGCCGCGGTGGGCCCGTGGCGCGCGGCCGACGTGCTGCTGCCCCTCGCGCTGCTCGTGGTGCCGACGGTGGTGCTCGTGGCGGCCGTGTTCTTCGCCGCGGGGGCGCGATCGGGGGGATTCGCGGTGATCCTGCTCGTCGGCATCGGGCTTATCGCGCTGTGGCAGACCGGCCTGTCGCTCGAGCGGCGCGGGCTCGCGGCCGGGCCGTGGCTCGACCCGTTCGGCAACGCGGTCGTGGCGCACCTGACGCGCGACTGGGACGCGACCATGCGCGCGACCGCCCCCGTGCCGTGGACGGGGCTCGTGCTCCGGCATCGCGCGGCGTGGCTGGGGCTCGCGCTGGCCGTGCTCGCCTGGACGCTGCGCACGTGGCGGCCCGGCGCCGCGGATGCCCGCGCGGTGGCGGGGGATCGCCTGACGACCTCGGCGACGCACGACGAGTCCGGCTCGGCGCGGACTTGGCCGGCGTTGCCTGCGGCGCTGCCTGCGGCGCGGCTTGCGGCGCCGCTTGCGGCGCTGCCTTCGGCCTGGCGGCAGGCGGCTGCGGAATGGCGCTTCGGCTGGCGCTGGGTGCTGCGCGAACGCGGCTTCGCGGCGCTGGTGATCCTTGCCCTGCTCAACGCCATGGCGAACGGCTGGCCGGTCGCCGCCGATCCGGGGGCCCTGCTGCGGGCGCTCGAGTTCCACGCGCGCCTCTTCGCGATCCTCGTCGCGACCATCTACGCCGGCGAGCTCGCCTGGCGGGACAGCGACGTGCGCGCCGACGGCCTGCTCGCAGCGCTGCCGGCGTCACCCGCGACGCGCCTGGCGGGACGGACGGCCGGAGTGCTGACGGGGCTCGCGGCGCTGCCGCTGGCGCTCTTCGGGCTTGGCGTCGCGTTGCCCGCGCTGCGCGGTGCTTCGCCCGATGCCGCCTGTGCCGCGCGCTGGATGCTGGGCGTCTCTGCGCCCGGTTTCGCCGCGCTGCTGCTGGGCTCGCTTGGCGTGCACCTCGTGGTGCGGTCGAAGACCGTCGCGCACCTGCTGGTGATCGCGGCATGGGTGGCGGCGATCGCCCTCGGGGCGCGCGGGCTGGCCGCACCCTGGGGCGGCTACGGCCGCTGCTGACGCCTCGCATCGCGCGGCGCGCCCTTACCGACGGTGCGGCCTCAGCGGCGCCGTATGGCCGCGTGATTCGCCCGGATCTTCCGTACGTAGCCCAGCGTCTCGCGGTACCGCCACCGCGGTACCTGCGGTGCCACCCGTTCGACGTGCGTCCAGGCCGGTGTTCCCGCGGTCACCTGCCGCGCGGCCCGGATCGCACGGTCGATCGTCCCCTCGCCGGCGTTGTAGCTCGCGAACATGAAGGCGAGGCGGTCGTCGCGGTCCACGCGCGGCGACCACAGCCGCCACAGGTGCCGGTCGTGCCGGATGCCGGCGGCGATGTTCCATTCGGGATCATCGATCGGCCCGAGCGCCGGATCCGCGGACTGGATGGCGCGGTACGTCGAGGGCATCAACTGCATGATGCCGCGTGCCCCCACGCGGCTGGTCGCGGCGCTGTCGAGGTCGCTCTCGGCCATCCCCTGCGCCTTGAACCAGCGCCAGTCGAACGCCGCCCCGAAGTACCGCTTCGAATAGCGCCGGAAGACGTCGTCGTAGCGGGAGGCGTCCTTCGCGACGGCGCGTGCGCGCAGCGCGCCGTGCTGCGCCGGGGCACCGGCCACCGGCCGCCCGGGGCGCGTCTGCGCCCGGGGTGCCGCCACCAGCAGCACCAGCGCGGCGACCGCCAGCGCCGGGGCCCTCAATTCAGCGCGTGCCCCACGACGAGCGCGATCGCGATGAACAGCGACCCGACGAAGATCGCCACCGCCACGTTCCCGCGCTTGAGTTCCTCGGGGAAGTTCACCTGCGGCGTGAGCCGGTCGAACACGCGGTAGCTGACCCACATCAGCACCACCCCGAGCACGGCATAGACGAGGTTGAGCCCAAGGATCGTCGGGTCCATCGAAGACCTCCGGTCGTCGCGCGCCGATCCGGGCGGCACGAACAGGTGAGGGGGCCTGCGCCCCGCGTCGCGTCTCAGCCAGAACGTACCACCCTCGGGCGGTGCCGTGAGTCCGGAGGTGGCCCATGCGGGGATTATTGACATCGTCAGGTAACGGTGTTACTTCTATGTCATCCGTACACCACACGCCCGCCCTGGAAGGCCCCGCCACGCACCCCACGCTGGAACTGTCCATGCGCCTCCCCCTGTCCCCTCGGTCGCTCGTCGTGGTCGTCGCGCTCGCCACCACCGCGTGCGCCACCGGCCGCGGCAAGTCCGCCTTGCCCGACGACATCACCGTGCTCACGCTGCGCCGGCAGAACGCGAACACGCACGTCGTCTCGAAGGGCGTCGGCTACTTTCTGGTGGACGCCGGCTACGAGACCGACGGCCCCGTGCTCGTCGAGGATCTGCATCGCGCGGGCTTCGACCCGGCGGCCGCGAAGGCAATCATCGTGACCCGTGGCCATCCCGATCGAGCGGGCGGGGCGTCCTACTTCCGGAAGACGTTCGGCACGCCCGTGATCGCCGCTGCTGCCGACAGCGCGCGCTTCGCGACCGGTGCGAGTGGACCACTGTGTCCCACCAGCGATCGCGCGCGCAAGCAGCAGGCCCATCTCGAGGCCGCGCGGTTCACGCCGTTCGTCCCCGACGTCACCGTCACCAGTGACATGGCGCTCGAACCCCTCACCGGCATCCCGGGGCGCATCGTCCCCGTGTCGGGACAGGCAGGGGGCTCGCTGGCGGTCGTGCTGCCCACCGCGCGCGCGGCGATCGTCGGCGACATGTTCCGCGGGGCGATCGTCGGTCGCTCGGCGGACGTGCACTTCTACGTGTGCGATCTCGCCGACAACCGGCGCGACGTCCGCGAGCTCGTCGATCGCGTCGTCCCGCACGCTCGCACGTTCTTCACGGGGTACTTCGGGCCCGTCTCGCGCGAGGCGGTCCTGAAGCGGTTCGCGGACACGGCCCCGTAGCCGGCGAGGAGAGGCGCCGCAAGGCGGATCACGCGAGGCGGATCACACGAGGCGGATCAGTCGGTCTTGATGGAGAAGCTGATCAGCAGCTTGCCGAGGTACGCGAGCGGGAACCACGCATGCGCCGGCGGAAAGGCCCAGGCGAAGACGAAGATGCCGAGCATGCACGACGCGACGCTGCCGATGCGGTTCCACTGGCCGCGGGTCATCTCGAGCGTGACTGCGCCGACGAAGACGTAGCAGAACAGCGACAGGGCGGGCGCCAGGTCACCCGAGAGGAAGTACCCCAGCAGCAGCGGCTGCACGACATGGCCGGCCAGGAACGCGAGGCGCACGGCGCGGGGCCGCGCCTGCCAGAACCGCTTCGTCGAATCGGTCAGGTTGAACAGCACCCCGCCGATGAGATCGAGGCACAGGATGCCCTGCAGGACCGCGAGCCCGGCCGGGCGCGTCAGGTCGAGGCAGAGCAACGAGAGCACCAGCGTGAGCGCATACACCCCCGCCAGCGTGGGAACGTCCGGTTCGTCACCGTGGAAGACGCGCAGCACGCGCACGCCCGCGTACTCCGCCTTGGCCGACATCATGATGGGTCCCTCCGAGCCCGTGATGCGTACGAGCGAGCCGTCGAGGCCCGTGTGCCACTGGCCGTCCGCGACGACGCGCTGACCGGACACCGCATGTTCGTCACGGTAGGCCGCGGGCGCGAACACTGCAATCGCGATCCACGCAGCGCCGCCCTTGCGCGCGGACGGCTGCGAACGTCGAGATGTCGAACACGACGCCGCGTCCCTACCCGACGACCTCCCCGCACAACCGCCGCACGCCCCCGCCCATGACGAGATCCACCTCGCGCGCCTTGCGCCCGAGCCCCGCGAGGTCGAGCCGGCGCGAGATGACCGCAGCCACCATGGCGGCGGCACCCCACGAGCCGAAGTCGCGGCGAAGCATGGGAGGACGGTGCGAGGAGGTGCGCGCGGTCGGGGTCGGCCCCGTGTCAGCGCGCATCCTGCGGCTCGAGCGCCTCGAACGTCTGCCCCAGCCCCAGACTCATCGCCCAGCTCTCGAGCAGCAGCAGCGCGCCCGCCACGACCGCCGACACGGCCAGCCGCGCGGGAAGCGCGAGCACGTCGGCCGCCTCCAGCGCGAAGAAGGTGCCGACGGCCGCCGCTGCCGGCGCGAGGCACGCCAGCAGCATCGCCAACGCCACGGCGGCGAGTGCGAGGATCCCGGTGCCCATCGCCTCGATGCCAGCGGGCGGCGCGGCCCCCTGCCGCGACCAGCCGGGAAACAGCAGCGCCAGCGCGTTATGGACGAGGAACGACGTGGTGGTGAGGCCGCCGAGGAGCACTGGCAGGCCCAAGCAGCCGGCCACCAGCCACGGCGCCTCGACGGTCAGTCGCGTCCCCTGCAGCGACGCGACCGCGGCGAGCCCGAGCGCGCACTGCGCGAGCGTGACGGGGATCGCGCTTCCACCGACCTCCGCGAGCACCAACTGCCAGCCCGCGATCGGGTACGTCTTGAGCTGGGCGAGGTGCGCGAGGTCCGCGCGAAGGTCGTTGCGCATCGTGGAGGGGGCGAGCGCGATCAGGGAGGCCGCGAGCGCCCCGGCGGACGACAGCACGACAGCGGCGAGCAGGTCGGAGTCGGAGAGCAGCTGCGGCATCACGAGCACCAGCGCCGCCGGCGCGAACAACCCTCGCGCGCCGCCGGACCGCACCAGATGCAGGAGGTTCTTCCACGTGATCGCCACCCACGCGGGGCCGGTGGGATCGAGCGGCAGCGAGCGCCTCGGCGTCTTCGACGCCTTGATGGCGGGCATGGCCTTGCGCTGCCGCAGGGCCTCGAGCCGCTGCGCCATCCGCTCGCTCTCGATCGCCGCGGCCTCCTCGAACGACGCGTCGAGACGCAGGACCCACCCGAGATGCAGCCCCGCGATCGCCCCGAGGAACGCCATGCCCGACACCCAGTCGCCCGTCGTCTGCGCGCCGAGCGGGGCGAAGACGGCCCCGAACGGCAGCAGCACATAAGCGGCCGGCGCGGTGCCGAGCGCGTCCCCGAGGGCTCGGAAGACCCCCGGAACGCCCGCCGCCTCGATGCCGGGCCACGCCGCGCCGAGCGACCACGCCACGGCCACGACGATCGTCGCGAAGACGGCAATCGGCACCGCCGCGCGACGCCGCCCCGCCCCGCCCGCCTCCGTGGCGCCGGCGTGCACGAGGGCCGCGGCGAGGCGATGCAGGTTGATGGTGCTGAAGGCCAGGAACAGCGCGCCGATGCGCAACGGCCGATCGTCCCCCGCACCCGACCCGATCATGCCGAAGATGACCGCGGAGAGGAAGACGGGGATCTGCTCCTTCGCGAGCTTGTACAGCACGAGTCCGCGCCGCGCGAGCGGCGCGGGAAACAGCAGACTGACCTCGGCCCGGTCGAAGACGAGTGCGGTGCGGCTGCCCCCGGCGAGCCACGTCCACCCGACATAGGCGAGCAGCAGGAAGGGACCCAGCGCCGCGACGGCGCCGAAGAACTCCGGGCCCGGCGACGCCGATGACGAGGCCGGCCGTCGCAGGATGAACGCGAAGTAGGCGAGCCCGACGACGGCCGCGGCGGCGTAACGCGGGTTGCGCAGGCGCGCGAGCCGGACGCGCCACGCGTTGACCGTGGTGCGGACCAGCAGATACCGGAGCGCGCCGTTCACGTGCCGGCGGGCGGCTGTCCGGTGGCCTCGGCGCCGGCGGCGTCTCCCGTGAGGGCGAGGAAGAGCTCCTCGAGCGACTTGCCAACCAGCGCCGGATGGGCGGCGACGATCGCGGCCGTGGAGCCGTGAGCGACGCAGGTCCCGCGCCGAATGACGAACAGCGTCGAGCAGAGCTCCTCGACGAGCGTGAGCAGATGGGAGCTGAGGATGATGGCTGTGCCGGCCTTCGCCCGGGCCGCGATCGTCGCGCGCATCCGGCGCATCCCGCCCGGATCGAGCCCGGTGAGCGGTTCGTCGAGGATCAGCACCGCGGGATCGTGCAGCAGGCCGCAGGCGATCGCCAGCTTCTGCTTCATGCCGCGCGAGAGTTCGGGGGGCAGGCTCCGCCGCCGGTCGCCGAGCTCGAGCTCGTCCAGCAGCGGACCGATCCGCCCCTCGACGTCGGCGACGCCGTAGAGCCGGCCGATGAAGCGCAGGTGCTCCTCGACGGTGAGGTGATCGAAGAGGTGCGGCTCGTCGGGGACGAAGGCAAGCTGCCGCTTGGCCTCGACCGGGTCGGTCCGGATGTCGTGGCCGCAGATGGCGACGCTCCCCGACGACGGGGCGATGATCCCGGCGATCGTGCGCAGGGTCGTGGTCTTGCCGGCCCCGTTGGGGCCGACGAGGCCGAGCACCTCGCCGGGCGCGACGGTGAAGGAGAGGTCGCGGACGGCCGTGGTGGTGCCGTACTGCTTGGTGAGGTCGCGGACGGTGAGCATCGGGGATGGGAGCATCGAGGCACCGGAATATGCGACCGGAGAGCGGCTGCAGCACTGACCGCCCCGGTGGAACGGTCACCTTGACATGCGCAGCACAGGCATATCTGCAGCCCGCTTGTCCAGAATGTTCGAGAGCCGTCACGTCTCCCCGTCGGCATCCACCGCCGCGGCCCTCCGCGCCGAGCGCAGTCCCCGGGGATCGTCCTTGACGCCTCGGCGGTCATCGAACGGCTCCTGCGTACGCCCATTGGCCGGCGCGTCGAAGCACGGTTGTTCGACGCGCCGGTTCCGCTGCACGCGCCGCATCTACCGGACATCGAGTTCGCACAGGTGCTGCGCCGGTTCGAGGCACGCGGCGGGTTGTCCGGCAGCAGTGGGCGCGCCGCCCCGCGGATGCTGCATGCGTTGCCGATCGGCAGGCATCCCCACGTTCCGCTCGTGGACCGCGTGTGGGCACTGCGCGCGAACCTCACGGCGTACGATGCGGCCCATGTCGCGCTCGCGGAGGCGTTCGATGCGGGCCTGGTGACGGGAGACGTCCGCATGCAGACCGCCGTCAGTAGCGCCACGCCGCTTGTTTGGGGGGGTGACCTCTGACGGGCATCGGCACATTCCTTGTACCTTGGGGGGAGGTCACGGCCCCCTCGTCGGTGCTGGCGCAGCTGGCTATCGGGCGGTATTCTCGGAGTTCCCCGCTTTACGTTCTCGTCCCGCCCTGTGCGCCGTTCGCCGTGAGCAAACGGAGGCCGTGGGGGGGGCACGGTTGGTTGCATCGTCGCCAGCCCGTGAGTCGCGCACTCGGGAACGGTAGCACAAGTGTCGTCCCGAGCAGCGCTCCCCCAGAGATCCCTCGCCGCAGATTGCCGAATTGATGATGCCAGCTTGGGCTCGGACCATCCGCTTTCAGGTCGCGCTCTCCTTGGGCCTGATGTTCGCGGCACTGGCCGGCAGTGCGGGGTACGGCCTGTATGCGCTCAACCTGCGCCAGCACGACTACGAGATCCTCAATCTTTCGGGGCAGCTCCGCGTCACCAGCGCGGCCATGATCAGCGACGCACGGACGCACCTGCAGGATCCCGGCAGTTCGGCGCCAGGCAGTGCGCGCGAGCGGGCGATGTACGTCGAGCGCCTGCGGCGTCACATGGCGCTCTACGATCAGATCATCAGCTCGTTCGTCGCGCGCCGGCTCGACCCGGAACTCACGGGGAGGTCCGACGCCCTCGTCTGCAATTGGGATTCGCAGTCCCGCTCGCAACTGCAGCGCAGCAGCGACGATTGGCGGCTCTTCCGCACCGAGCTCGTCCGGCGACTCGGCGCCGGTGACCAGGGTCCGCAGGCGGCCGCTGCCGCCGCCTACCTCGCGGACAACGGCGATCGCCTCGCGCGCTCGTCGTCCGAACTCTCGCGCGCATTCCAGTTGATGATGGAGCGGAAGGCCTCGGCGCTCCGGTTGTTCGACGAGGTCGTCCTTGTCGCCGCTGCCGTCACCATGCTTTCGCTACTCGCGCTGCTCTACCGGCGAATGGTGAAGCCGCTGCGTGACACCCTGAGCGGGTTCTCGCGCGTCGCGCGTGGCGACCTCGGCCATCAGGTGCCTGTGCAGGGGGCCGGCGAGATCCGGCAGATGACGACGGCATTCAATCAATTGTCGGAACGTCTGAACTCCCTCTTCCGCCTCACCGATCGCATTACGCACGGGAATACCCTCGACGAGACGCTTCGCTTCGTCCTCGAGGAGTTCCGGGCGTTTCTTCCGCTCGACTGGGTGGGCGTGTTCTTTCCGTCGCCGGACGGCGAGCGGCTGGTCCTCGAGCGACAGTACGGCGATCACGGGACGGCACTGCGTGAAGGCGTGTCACTTCCCCGTTCGGCTGTGGACCTGAATCCCGACGCGCCCGCTACCATAGACGACATCGCGGCGCGAGACGCGCAGGATCCCTCCGGTGCCTGCGCGGCCATGCTGTCCGAGGCCGGTTTGGGTTCGGCGATGCTCCTGCGTACGCAGGGCGATGGCACCGGGGCGCTGCTCGTGTTTGCCTCGCGTACACCGCGGGCCTATCTGCCGGAACACGCGGAGCTGCTCACGAACGTGGCTGGCCAGGTGACGCATGCGCTCGACAAGACGGTGTTCATGGAGGGGCTCGTGGTGTCGGCGGTACAGGGGCTCGCGAAACTCGCGGAGAGCCGTGACCCCGAGACCGGCGATCACCTCGCCCGCATTGCGCTCTACGCTGCACTGCTGGCGGAGGAACTCGGGCGCTCCGGCCCGTACGCAGGTGATATCACCGCGGCCTACGTGCGCGCGATCCATCAGTTCGCCCCCATGCACGACATCGGCAAGGTGGGCCTCGGCGACGACATTCTGCGAAAGCCGGGGCCACTCACCGCGGCCGAGCGACTCGAGATGCAACGGCATCCGGTCATCGGTGCCGAAGTGCTGCGTCGGTGCGAATCGCAGGTGAACGCCCGTGGCTACAGCATCTTCGGCATGGCCATCGACATCGCCGAAGGACATCACGAGCGATTCGACGGAACCGGCTATCCGGCGCGACGAAGCGGGAAGGCCATCCCCCTCGCGGCGCGCATCGTGGCGGTGGCCGACGTGTTCGATGCGCTCACGTCACGGCGACCCTACAAGGACGCGTGGCCCGTCGATAAGGCGCTGGCGACGCTGGAGTCGCTCTCCGGCCAGCATCTCGACCCGGACGTGCTCGCCGCATTCTTTCGGGCGCTCCCCCGCATCCTCGACGTGCACGATCGCTTCAAGGCGAACGCGGTGGACAGGGTCGCCGCGAGCGCGGCGACGGCGGAGGCCGTTCCGGAGACGGCGGCGCAGCTTTCGACGGCCTCGGCCTGAGCGTACGTCGTCCGGCCCGACCGGCCGACGTGGCGGGACCGGTGGGCCAGTAGCCGGTTGTCCGCCGTACGGGACGCTGTTCACGCCGACGCTCGGAGATTCATGCGTGCGGCTGCCGCTGTCCCGCCGTGCGCGTCTGAAGGTGCGCGCCGACCGCAACGAGCGGCGCGGACGGGCTCACCACGCGCTGACCGGCATCGGGACGTTCTTCCGGGGGCTGGTGTGCCGGCCGTCTGCCCGAGCGACCCCGACGATGGCGCGAGTCCCGCCCCGCTGGGCGGGCTGCTCCATGGCATCGTGTTCGGTCGTCCGGCCGGGGCGCTCTTGGGTGGCCGGTTTCGCCCGGCAGACCGCTGGCGGTCGCTGGATTGGCGAAACGGCGCCCTGCAATGGATCTGTCCAGCATGCCGGTGATATCCTGCCTCACCGGCCGGCCCGGAACGCCATCTTCCTGCGCGGTTCTCGTCATGTCAACCTCGATGCGTCTTCTGTTCCTGCTGCCCATCATCTCCACGGCGAGCCTGCTGGCCCTTGCCACGCACGAAGGCGGCCACGTGGTGGCCGGCAGGTTGGCCGGGTTGCGGCTGCTCTTGTTCACCTCCGGCCCGTTCCAGGTGGAGCGGCGGGCGGACGGGCGGCTCCATCTCGGGTGGGTGCGGTCCGTCGTTGCGGCCGCGGGTATGGCGGCCATGATGCTCCCCGACTTTGGCGATCGCCGGCGGAGGCGCCGCGCCCTGTTCGGGTTCGCCCTCGGCGGACCGGTCGCCTCCCTTCTGCTCGGCACCGCGGCTGCGGTGGCCTTCTTTGCGCTGGAGCTCGACAGCATGACGTGGGCACAGGATGGGGCGCTGAAGGCCCTCGCGGCCGGGGTGGTCACGTACGCCGCTACCTCGCTCGGGCTTGGCGCAGTGACGATGGTCCCCAATCACTTCGGCGGGCTCATGTCGGACGGCGCGCGCGTGCAGATGCTCCGACGTGAGGGCCCGGTGGCCGACCGTCATGCAGCGGTGTTCGCCGCCAGTGGCTGGCTCATGGCCGGGCGCAAACCACGCGACTGGGATCCGGCGGTTCTTGCCGCGCTCCTGGCTCCCGGTGACGACGGCACCTTCGATGCTGGCTACGCGCGCTATCTCGCTTTTCTGCACGCGCTCGACCGCGGCGATACCGCCATGGCGGCCACGCACGCCGGGGTCATGGCGTCGGCGGACGCGCCGGCCACGCTCCAGCCGCTGCTGCGCGCGGAGGCGGCCTACTTCGCGGCCGCCTATGCCGGTGATGCGGCCACGGCGC
>Ga0209985_10000135_pt1 | contig 83852 bp, 69 predicted proteins | sample NOAtaG_FD_187305 | JGI IMG/M metagenome (GOLD analysis project Ga0209985, IMG submission 187305) | Freshwater lake microbial communities from Lake Erie, under a cyanobacterial bloom - NOAA_Erie_Diel6S_1000h metaG (SPAdes) (version 2) | ecosystem: Environmental > Aquatic > Freshwater > Lake ... | reverse complement strand
GCCGATCATGCCCTTGATGCTCGTCACCGGGACGCGGCGATCCTGGAAGACCTTGCGGATCACGAGCGCCTCGACGCTGTCGTTGTTGGGGGTTGCGGTGCCGTGGGCGTTGATGTGGTCCACGTCGTCGGGGGTGAGGCCGCTCGAGGTGATGGCCTGGCGCATCGCGGCGATCGAGCCGGCGCCCTCGGGGTGGGGCCGGGTGATGTGGTGCGCGTCGCAGGCCAGGCCGTACCCACCGACCTCCGCGAGGGGCGTTGCCCCTCGTCGGACCACGCTGGCCTCGCTCTCGAGCACGAGCATCGAGGCGCCCTCGCCGAGGATCAGCCCCTTGCGGTGCTTGTCGAAGGGCTGGCAGCGGTCGGGGGACATCGCGCCGAGCCGCGCGAAGCCGGCGAACTCGAGCTTCTCGATGATCTCGACCGCCCCGGTGATCGCCACCTCGGCGCGCCCCGCGCGGATCTGGTCGGCGGCGAAGCCGATCGCGTAGTTGCCCGCGGCGCACGCGGCGGGGAGCGTCTGCACGATGCCCCGCGCCCCGAACGCACGGGCGACGTGGATGGGCAGGAGGGTCGTGCCGTAGCGGGGGATCTTCGCGGTGTCGACGGCCTCGGCGCCCTGGTGGATCCAGGCCTTCTGCAGCTCGCCGAGCACGTTCGCCTCGCCCATCGTGGTGCCGAGCACGACGCTCGTGCGCTCCCCCGCGACGCGCTCGGCCGGGATCTGCGCGTCCTCGATGGCCATGCGCGCGGCGGCGACCGCGAACGCGGAGCAGCGCCCGGCCCGGCGGGCCTCGGCGGCGGTGAGGAAATCGCGGGCGCGGAACCCCTTCACCTCGCCGGCCATGTTCCGACCGATCTGCGCGGTGTCGAAGAGGGTGACGGGTGAGACCCCCGAGCGGCCCTCGAGGAGCGCCTGCCAGTACGCCTTGCGCCCGAAGCCGAGCGAACTGACGACTCCCATGCCGGTGACGTAGACGCGGGTCATTTGGAGCCCGGAGGATGCGCCGATCGCAGCCGTCCCGCCACGCCGTTGCGAAGAGGACGATGCAGCGGCGAGGCGAACGCGCGGCGCACCCACCGGGCGCCGCGCGTCGCGGCTTCAGTCGCCGATGGCGAGGCCGAGCTTGTGGCGCAGCGACAGGTAGGACTCGCTGACGGCGTAGAGGTGCAGCTCGCGCAAGCGGTCCTTCTGCGGGACGGCCGAGGCCTCCTCGGGGCTCGCCCGCACGACGGCGGTCGCGAGCTCGAGGTCGTTGGCGAGCACGAAGCCGAGGCGGTCGGCGGTGAGGTCGACGGCCGCCGTCCACTTCTTCAGGTCGAGCTCGGGCGCGGCCGCGAGCAGGCGCTGCACGAGGCTCCGCAGGGTCTCCTGCGCCGGGCCCGAGAGGTGCTGCTTGAAGGCGGCCTGGTGCTCGGCGACGGACGCGGCGAGATCGGCCGAGACGGGGAACTGCGGCACGACGCTCTTGATCGCCGCGAGCAGCCACGCGCGGAGGCCCGATCCCGTCGGCACGAGGTGCCGGAGGTAGAGGCCGCCGCGGTAGTACGCGAGGTGACGACCCGCGAGGAACGCGAGCGCCTGCGGCGGGCCGCCGCCCTGTGCGCCCTTGCCGAGCCCGACGGCGGGCTTCTCGCTGAAGACGAAGGAGAGGCCACCCGGGTCGTCGTCGCGGTAGTACACCTCGGGAAGCGCGATGCGCGACGCGCTCGCGGCGTACCAGAGCGTCCGGGCCATGTCGGCCGAGTCGTTCTCGGCGTCGCGCTTCTTGGCGGCGTCGAGCTTGAAGGACGAAAGCGGCTGGCTCCGCACCGCCACGACCGCGGGCCGGATGGTGGTGAAGATGTCGCTCAGGAGCGGGTCCTGGTCGGGGTGCTGGACGAGCTTCTGCCAGAGATCCTCGCTGAGCTCGTTCTTGATCGACGCGGGCGCGCGCTTGCGGTGCTTCTTGAAGAAGCTCTCCTCGTCGGGCTCGGCGTTCTTGAGGACGGTGAGCGCCTGGCACATGCACCAGCTCTCGTCGGGCCGCTTGGCCTCGGTGTAGAGCTTGCGAAGCGCCTGGTAGCTCTCCATCCGGTAGGGCGAGAGCGAGAGCAACTGCTGGTGCACGCGCACCGACTGGGCGAAGAACTTCTTCGGCTCGGCCGCGAAGATCTCCGCGAGCTGCTCGGCGCGGCGGCGGTTCTCGGGGTCGAGCTTCTGGGCCTTCTCGAAGGACTCGACCGCGTCCGCGGGGCGCGAGAGGCGGTGCTTGAGGAGCTCGCCGAGCGAGTCCCAGAGGTGCGCGAGGTCCTTGGGCTGCACCTGTCCGGCGGGCAGCGCCTCGAGGCGCTTGATGCGCTCGCGGTAGGCCTTCTCGAGGCGGCTCCAGTCGCTCTTGCTGGTGAGCGCCGTGACGAGGCCCTCGAAGGACTTCGTCTGGGTCGGCATCAGATCGAGCGCCTGCTCGTAGTAGTCCGCGGCCTCGTCGCTGCGGTGCAGCTCCTTGTGCGAGATGGACGCGGCCGTGTGGTAGTACTTCGCGAGCTGGTTCTTGTCGGTGACGAGGTCCGCGATGCGGAGGATGACCTCGACGAGCTTGCTCCAGTCCTTCGTCTCCGAGTAGACCGACATCAGCTTGGTCAGGAGGTTGCGGTCGTCGGCGCGGAGCTCGAGGGCCGAGACGTAGGCCTTGCCGGCGCGCCCCTTGTCGCCGAGCTTCTGAAGGAGGATGTCGCCCTGCTCGACGAGGAAGGGGAACTTCGCGTCGCCGTCGGCGAGGTCGATGCGGCGCTTGAGGGTGAGGACCGCCTTCTCGTGGTCGCCCTTTTCGTCCCAGAGCAGCTTGAGCGCGTCGAGCGGCTCGGGCTGGGTGGGCAGGTGCAGCGCGGCCTCCTCGAGGTAGGTCCGCGCCTCGTCGAACTGCTTGCTCTTGCGGAGGGCCTCGCCGAGCTTGAGCACGAGCCGGCCGCGGTCGGCGCCGACGAGCTCCTTGCCCGCGCCCTTCAGCATGTCGCGGTACATCTCGGCGGCCTCGTCCGCCGAGCCGGCGTCGAGGCTGACCTCGGCGACGCGCTCGAGGACCTCGCGGTCGTCCGGGGCGTAGGCCTTCGCGTTGAGGTACGCGCGCTGCGCCTTCTCGAACTGCCCGAGCGCCTTCAAGGCGTCGCCGCAGCGCAGGGAGAAGGTCTTGGCGCCGTCCTTGTCCATCTCGCCGGTGCGCGAGAGGAGCGGCTCGTAGAACTTCGCCGCGGCGCGGAAGTCGCCCGCCGCGAAGGCGAGGTCACCGAGGCTCTTGGCCGCGAGCGTGCTGGTGGGATCGAGCTCGAGGGCCTTCTGAAAGGCCTCCTTCGCGCCCGGCGCGTCCTCGAGCCGCTCGGCGCGCAGCCGGCCGAGCTCGACGTAGAGCTTGGCCCGGCTGTTCGCACCAGTCTCGGTCGCGATCTCCTTGAGGAGCATCTCCGCCGCGCCGTGTGCATCGCCGCGGCCGGCGTAGATGGCCCGGAGGGCGCCCGAGGCGGCGGCGCTCGCAGGATCGGCGTCGAGGGCTGCCTTGTACTGCGCGATGGCGGCGTCCTTGTCGCCGGCGTCCTCGGCGATGCGTCCGGCGCGCACGAGGAGTTCGCACTTCTTGCCAGCGTCCTTCTCCGCGTCGGCGAGCCGCCGGACCGCGTCGAGGGCCGAGCGCGCATCGCCCGACTGGGCCTTCAGGCGCGCGAGGAGCTCGAGCGCGTCGGGGTTCGCAGCGTCGACGGCGAGCACCCGCTCGGCCATCTGCATCGCGCGGTCGGGCGCCCCGACGTCGACGGTCAGCACCCGGACCGACTGGAGCAAGAGCGCGATCTTGCGCTTCTCGTCGCTCGAGGAGAGCGCGTGGCGCTCGAGGGTCTTGGCGAGGTCGTCGAAGCGAGCCAGCTGTCGGTAGAGGCGCGCGAGCGCGGTGTTCGCCGCGTCGTGCCCGGGCTCGATGCCGACGATCTCCTCGAAGGCCTCGGCGGCCTTCTTGTGGTCGACGAATTCCTCTTCGAGGATGCCGCCGATCCGCTCGAGGATGGACATGCGCTGGCGCGGCGTCGCGACGCTCTCGAGCTGCGTGCGGAGGTTCTGGAGCAGCTCCTCGTACTTGCCGGTCTGCGCGTAGATGCGCTCGAGGCCCTTCAGCGAGGGCACGTGGCGCGGCGACTGGGCGAGCGCCGACTGGTAGTGGATGGTGGCCTTGTCGGTGTCGCCGACGCGGTCTTCGTACACCTCCGCGAGGGCCGAGAGGGTCTCGAGGCGCTGCTCGCCCTGCTCCGAGGCGGCCTTCTTCTCGAGGAGCTTGGCGAGCTCCGGCCACTGCTTCTTCTCGGAGTAGATGACCTCGAGGGCCTCGGTGGCCTTCGGATGCGCGGGATCGTCGGCGAGGATCTTCTCGAAGAGGTCCGCCGCCTTCGACGCGTCGTTGAGCTTGCGCTGGTAGAGATCGGCCGCCTCGGCCCGCAGATCGCGGGCGCGGGACGGGCTCGTGGTGGACTCGGCGCGCCGGAGCAGGATGCCGGCGAGCTCGGGGAAGCTCTGCGCCTTGCGGTAGAGGTCGGTCGTGCCGTCGAGGGCGGCCTCGTTCGCCGGATCGATCTGCAGCGCCTGCGCGAAGCAGGGCAGCGCGAAGTCCGGCCGGCCGAGCTTCTCGCCGTACCACTTGCCCATGAGCACGTAGAGCGCGGTCTTCGTGGCCGGCTCCTCCGCCGCCTGCACCGACTCGTTCATGCTCGACAGCGCCTCGTTCCAGCGCTCGGCGCTCGAGCCCGCGAGCCGGGCGATCTCCCGGGCGCTGCGCGGCTCGCTGGGGTCGTCGGTGAGCGCCTGCACCCACGCGACGAACGCGCTCCCCTCGTCCTTCAGGCCGACCTCGTAGGTGTCGGCGATCTCGCGCAGGATCTGGGCGCGGGCGCGGGCGTCCTTCTCGCGGTCCACCTTTTCGAGCAGGATCTCGACGAGCCCCTCGGCGTCGCCGCTCTGCCGCTTGTTCTCTTCGAGCCCGACGCGCGCGATCTCGTCCTCGGGATCGGCCTCGAGGATCGCGCGGTACACCGCGTCGGCGGCGGCGTGGTCCCCACGGTCGTGCTCGTAGAGCCGCGCCGCGCGGAAGAGGAGCGACTTCTTCACGTCGCCCTCGGCGGCCTTGCCGAGCTCCTCGAAGATCGCCGCGGCCTTCTGGTGCTCCCCCGCCGCGTCGACGAGCTGCTCGAGGGCCGCCGCCTTGTCCTCGTCCCCCGGCTTGTCGCGGAGCGCCGCGACCGCGGCGTCGAACGCGCTGACGTCGAGCGTCTCCTTCTTGCGCGCTTCGGGCGGGATCGACGCGCGGCCGATCGACTCGATGACCTGCCGGAAGTGGACCGCGCTCGAGAAGCGCTCGGCAGGATCCTTGGCGAGGGCCTTGGCGACGATGTCGTCGAGCTCGCGGGCGACCCAGCCGCGCGGCGCGACCCCCGAGGGCGCGGGCGGATCGGAGAGCAGGTGCTTGGCGGCGACCTCCGCGGCGCTCGCGCCAGCGAAGGGCGGCTTGCCGGTGAGGAGCTCGAAGAGGAGGACGCCCGCGGCGTAGACGTCGGCCGAGGCCGAGCCCTTGCCCGAGGCGAGCTGCTCGGGCGCAAGCGCCTTGGGCGTGCCCGAGGCGGCGACGAGACCGCTCTGCGCCGCGGCGGCCTGCGGCTTGGCGAGGAGGCGGTCGGCCCCCGGATCGACGAGGACGCCGGTGGGCTCGCCGGCCATGCGATCCTCGGCGCTCGGGCGGACGACGAAGACGTTCTCCATCTTCACGCCGCCGTGCGTGAGCCCGCGCGCGTGCAGGGCCTCGAGGGCGCTGAGCACGCCGCGAACGATCGGGCGCGCCTCGTTGAAGTGCATCGGCCCGGTGCGCGCGATGCGGGCGCCGAGCGACTGGCCCTCGACGAAGCGCGTCACGACGTAGGCCCGGCCGTCGGGCAGCGTACCGGCCTCGACGATCGACGCGAGGTTCTTGCTCTCCACCTTGCCGGCCGCGCGGAGCGCGGTGACGAAGCGGCGGACCGCGCCCCGGTCGCGGCTCAGCGCGGTGCGCACGACCTTGAGCGCGTAGCGCTCGCCGTCCTTCTCCGCCTGGTAGGTGGCGCCGAGGCCGCCTTCGCCGAGCTTCTTGACGATCTTGAAGCCGGCGATGGTGCTGCCTACCGCGAGCTCGTCGCTCGCGAGGAAGAGGTCGATGCCCTCTTTCAGGCCCTTCTTGCTGAAGGCCATCGCCTCGACCAGCGCCGCGAGGGCGTCGTCGGTCGCGCAGCGCTCGACGAGCGCGCGGGCGAAGGCGCCCTTGGCCGTGGTGCTGCCCACGTCCGCCGGCGCGTAGCCCAGCAGATCGCCGGAGAGAGACAGCATCTCGTCGAGCTCGAACAGACGCTCGAGCTCGCTCTTCAACAGGTCGGTGGTGGTCATGGAGGCCCAGGCCCGCGGAGGGGTCGAGAGAGTCCAGCCCGCATGGACGGGCCGAAGGGGGCGCGATCCTTACACAATCACACCGGCGGATCCAAGCATGTCGTGCGGGGCCAGGACGCCCTGCCCCGCCACGGACACGGCGCGTCGATGCAGGAAAGGTTTGACAACCTCCGCGGCGCCAGCTACCTCTTCGCTCCCTTGCAAGAGGGACCCACCACCCAGGGGTGGTAGTTAAGTCGGTTATAACGCCGGCCTGTCACGCCGGAGGCCGCGGGTTCGAGTCCCGTCCACCCCGCTTCAACGCTCGAACGAAGAGCCCGACGACCCAGGTCGCCGGGCTTCTTCGTTTCCGTCGTATCGCTCGCTCCACCGCGCTGGGGCGGCGCTCCGCAGCGACCGCCGAGGGGGCCTCGGGGCGAGCGGGCCTTCGGCTCCACGTTCGACGGGCAGGGAGCGGCCCAGGCGGCGCCCCGAGCCCCGCTCGCGTCCCTCGCCGACCGAAGCGGGCTCAGCGCGCGCGCAGCATCGGGCGGCGCGGGGCCCACCGGCGCGCGGCGAGCGCGAGCAGCACGAGGACGAGCAGCCCCTGGCCCCGCCCCTTCCGCGAGGCGCGGCAGGCGCAGCCACCGGGGCCCGGCCCGACGCCCGCGTCGTGCCGTCCGGCGCCTGCATCGGACTCGGACGCAGCGTCGACGTCCCCGGCGTCGGCACGCACCGCCCGCACGATCGTGACCTCGAGGACCACGTCCGAGGTGTCCGCGTCGTAGGCGTCCACGAAGAGCGCGTAGGTGCCTGATGCGAGCTCCTCCTCGAGGCGGGCGCTGCGATCGTCCCGCGACACGTCGTCGTGGCACGCGCGCTCCGCGCCGTCGCAGCCGGCGCGCAGATAGAGCAGTGGATCGCCGCCGCGCGCGGTGATGGTGACGCTGGCCGCCGTCTCGAGGGTGAGGGTGTAGACACGCTCCGGCCCCATCCCGCCGCAGCTGCCCGCCGTGTCGGGCGCATAGCCGCGGAGCGAGATCGGATAGCGGCCCGAGACCGGCGGCAGGGGCTGCGCCGCGTCGCACGTGTCGCCCGCGAGCGCCTCGACGCAGGGCCCGCTGCAATCGCAGAGCGGCGAGACCAGGCCCGGGGTGCGACAGAGCGCTTCGATGACGGGCCGAACGTAGGTCAGGCCCTCGCCGAGCTCGCTCGCGGGATCGAGCACGTTCACCACGTTGCAGGCCCCGCGCGCGACGTAGTCGTCGGCGCCCGAGTCGAGCAGCGCGACGAGCCGCCCCTCCTCGTCGAAGACGCCCGAGCCCGAGTTCCCACTGAACGCATCGAGGCTCGCGCGAAGCGTCTCGCGTTCGCTCGAGAGCACCTCGCCGCCGCCCGCGATCTTCATCGGGATGCCGTTCGGGTGGCCGATCAACGTGAGCGGCGTACCGATCGGGAGCGCCCCGGAGAGCACGCGCAGCGAGGCCGGCGCGTGGCCGACGACGTCGCGATCGAGCTCGACGATCGCGTGATCGACCCCGTCGTCGCGGTACGCCAGGACGCGCGCGCAGCGGTACACGTCGTCCGAGGTGAGGGGCGCGAGGCGCCCGGGTGCTTCGTAGGCGAAGCCGAAGACCCATGCCCGCGAGCCGTCGCAATCGGCCGGCTCGTCGACGCAGTGGCCGGCGGTGAGCAGATGCCGCGCATCGATGAGCGTCCCCGAGCACGTCCCGGGCTCGGGCTGATCGGCGAAGCGCTCGCCGGGGCAGAGCGTGTTCGCATCGCCGAGGGTCTCCGTGTAGGTGATGCGCACGTCGCGGGGATCGGCGTCGTCGATCCACCCCGCGCCCATCTCGACGGCGATCGACGCCGCCGCGATCGCGCGGTGTACCGCGCTCGGGTGCTCGAAGACCTCGCGTCGATCGTCGACGCCGTAGACGACCGCCTCCACCCGCACCGCGCTGGGCGCGCCGACGCAGCCGACGAGCAGCGCGGCCCACGCGCACGCCCCGAGGCCGACGCGGCGCGGGGCGGTCGATCGCGCCCTGCAGGCGGGGACGCCACGGGGGGCCGCCTCGCGCCCATCGAGCTCGGCGGGGTGGGGAGGGCGGAGGCGTGCCGGCCTCGTGCGGCCCTCGGCGATGCGGAGCGCCGCCTCGCGGCAGCACGGGCAGTCCACGCCGCGAACGAGGCAGCTCGACATGCGGGGATTCGAGCACACGGCCGCTGCCAGCGTCCAGCCGACCGTCCCGCACCAGCAGACGCCGCGGGTTCGGCCGCGGGCGTGGCGCGACGGCGGGCTCAGGCCTCGACCATCGGGACCCAGCAGCGGGGGCAGTTGCCCGACGTGTCACCGCGCTGGCCGCAGCTGCGGCAGACCCAGCCGCCGGGACGGGGCTGGGCGGCCTGGGCGAGCGCGAGGACCTCGGGGGCGTGACCCGGGGAGAAGCTCCGAAGGAAGAGAAAGCCGTGCCAGAGCCACACGATCGGCGAGAGCAGGTTCGCGAGCAGCGTGTTGAGCAGCGTGCTGAGGACGAGCTCGCGGCGCAGGCAGCCGGGGCACGCGATCACGCGCTTCATCTTCCACCACGCGCCGATCCACAGGAACAGGAAGATCGAGAACATCGTGCTCGACTTCAGGCTGTCGGTCGGCTGCTGGCACGACGGACAGGGAAGCCTGTGGGGCTCGGCGGCGCGGTAGGGATCCACCGTCCGATGGTGCCCAACAACGCCGCGGCTCGAAAGCGAGATGTCGTCGCCCCTTGTCGCCCCCGCGCGGCGGTCCGAGAACCCGCGCGATGCGCAAGCCGCTGATCCTCCTCAACGTCGTCGGCGGACTCGCGGTGCTCGGCAGCTACGCGCTCGCGTTCGCGTACTCGCCAGCGGTGCGCGAGGGGCTCTGGGGCGGCGTGCCCGAGTCGCTCCGGCCGATCTACACGACGAACATGCTGCTCGCGGCGGCGGGCTACTTCCCGTTCACCTGGCTCTTCGCGTTCGGGGAGCCCGCGTATCCCGCGGCCAAGGAGGCCGGTCACGACCGCGCTCTGCTCGGCATCTACGCGCTGGTCCTCGTGCCCTCGGCGCTCTGGCTTCCGCTCACTGCTTGGCTCATCGAGGCCCCGAGCGCGTGGCTCTTCGTCGTGGTGCGGCTCGTCCTCTTCGCCGTCGCAGCGGGCGCCCTCGCCCTGCTCGTCCGCACCGCGCAGCACGGGATGCGACGCGGCACGCTCGCGGGCTGGCTGCCCTTCGCCGGCGCCCTGCCCTTCTTCGTGCAGACCGGCGTGCTCGACGCGCTGGTGTGGCCGGCGTTCTACCCGGCGGTCTGACCACGTCGTGCGCGCCGGGGCGTTCCGGGATAGGCCCGCGGCCATGCGTTGCGCCCTGCTTCTGTTCCTCACCGCCTGCGGCGCCGCCGCGCCCACGGCTGCCCGCCCCGCGGACGAGCCCGCCTTCATGGCCGCCGTGCGGGCGGACGTCGAACGGCACCGCGGGCCGACGCGCGCCCTCGAGCACGTCACCTCGCTCACCGACGCCTCCGGCCCGCGCCTGGCCGGCTCCGAGGGCGATCGGCGCGCCGTCGCGTGGGGCGTCCGCTACCTCACCGAGCTGGGCCTCGCCAACGTGCGGGCCGAGCCGGTCACGGTGCGGGTGTGGGAGCGCGGCGAGGCGCGGCTCGAGGTGATCGGCCCGGTGCCCCAGCGCCTTCCGGTCGCAGCGCTCGGCGGCTCGGTGGGCACGCCGGAGGGCGGCATCGAGGCCGAGGTCGTCCGGGTCGAGTCCCTCGAGGCGATGGAGGCGATGGACCGCAGCGCGATCGAGGGCCGCATCGTCTTCGTCGACCGACGCATGGAGCGCGCCCGCGACGGACACGGCTACGGCGACACGGTCGGCGTGCGCTGGAGCGCCGCGGGCCGCGCCGCGCCGCTCGGAGCGCGGGCGGTGATCATCCGCTCGATCGGCACCGACGCGACGCGCTTCCCCCACACCGGCGTGATGGGCTACCCGGAGGATGCGGTCGAGCGCATCCCCGCCGCGGCCATCGCGAACGCGGACGCCGATGTGCTCGCGCGGTGGTTCGCGGCCGGCGAGACCGTGCGGCTGCACCTCGAGCTCGGCTGCCGCGATGCGGGCGAGGCCCAGAGCGCGAACGTGATCGGCGAGGTCGTCGGCCGCGAGCACCCCGAGGAGATCGTCGTGCTGGGCGCGCACCTCGACAGCTGGGATCTCGGCCGCGGGGCGGTCGATGACGGCGCGGGGGTGGCCATCGTGATCGAGGCCGCGCGGCTGCTCCTCGCATCGCCCGAGCCCCCAGCGCGGACGGTGCGGGTCGTCCTCTTCGCGAACGAGGAGAACGGCGGCGCGGGCGCCGAGGCCTACGTCGCGGCGCACGCAGGCGAGCTGCCGCAGCACGTCCTCGCCGGCGAGGCCGACTTCGGCGACGGCGCGGTCTACGGGGTGCGCACGCCGCTCGCGCCCGAGCGCTCGGCGGCGTGGGCGCGCCTCGTGGGCCTGATGACCGAGCTCGGGGTGGCGTACGACGGCGATGCGCCGCACGGCGGAGCGGACGTCGAGGATCTGCGCGAGGCCGGGAGCGTGCCGCTCTTCGACGCGATGCAGGACGGCTCCCGCTACTTCGACCTGCACCACACCGCGAACGACGTGATCACGGAGATCGATCCGAACTCGCTCGATCAGGCCGCGCGGATCTTCGCGGCCGTCGCGAGCTGGGCGAGCCGCGAGCCGGAGCTGAGCCGCTGAACGTTCGACGAGCGGGAGCGCCCGCCCCGGCGAAGCATCGGCCCAGCATGGACCGAGCCCGCGGCCACGATCGCCGACGGAAGCGAACGAGGCCGGATCGATCGCTCGATCCGGCCTCGCCGCGTGTGTCATCGGGTCTCGCTCTGCACTGCCTGCGGGCTCAGCCGCAAGGGGACACAGGGGGCCCTCTGCAGCATCTCGGAGCGCCGCAGGCGCACTCCGAGATGGCCGGGTCTGGGGCGGAGCCCCAGAGAGCTCAGCGCGCTTCGGAGAGCGCCCGGTCGATCGCCGCGGTGAACGCGGCCTCGGGCTGCGCGCCCTGGAGCAGGCGACCGTTGATGAAGAACGAGGGCGTCCCGATGGAGGCGCCCGCGGTCCGCACCGCGTTCATGTCGGCGTCGATCGACGCCTGGTGGGTGTGCTCGTCGAGGGCGCGGCGGAAGCGGGCCATGTCGAGGCCCATCTCGGTCGCGAGGCGCTCGAGCGTCTCGCGGGTCAGGTCGCGCTGGTTCTCGAAGAGCAGGCCGTGCATGCGCCAGAAGCCCTCGTTGCCGCGCTGCGCGAAGGCCTCGAGCACCGCCTCGGCCGCCGGGCCGGCGTTGCTGTGGAAGGGCAGCGGGTAGTTGCGCCAGATCCAGCGGACGCGGGTGCCGTAGCGCTCGACGAGCGCGGTGACCGTCGGCTCGACGCGCGAGCAGAAGGGGCACTGGAAATCGCTGAAGATCTGGACCGTGACCGGCGCGCTCGCCGGACCACCGCGGCTCGGCGCGTTCGCCGGGACCGGGATGTTGTAGACGCGGTTCGGATCCTCGGCGGGCTCCTCGGGCTCCGCGCCGCCGGGGAGGAAGACCGGAGCGGTCGCGCCGCCCTCGATGGTCGCCTCGTACACGCGGGCGCGCGGGGTGCCCGCGGCCACGCGCTCACGCGCCGCAGCGAGCGCGGCGTCGATCACGGTCTGGAACGCCTCGAAGGGCTGGGCGCCGCGCAGGTTGCGGCCGTTGATGAAGAACGACGGGGTGCCCGAGGCGCCGAGGTTGCGGGCCAGGGTCTGGTCCGCCTCGATGGCGGCCTGGTGCGTGTGCTCGTCGAGCGCACGGCGGAAGCGGGCCATGTCGAGGCCGACCTCACCCGCGAACTGCTCGAGGTGCTCGCGATCCAGGGTGGCCTGGTTCTCGAAGAGCAGGTCGTGCATGCGCCAGAAGCCGTCCGCGCCGCGCTGCGCGAGCGCTTCGCTCGCCGCCTCGGCGGCGGGCATCGCGTTGCTGTGGAAGGGCAGCGGGTTGTGCCGGAACGCGAAACGCACGTCGTTGCCGTAGGTCTCGCGGATGCGGTCGAGGGTCGGCCGCACGCGGTTGCAGAACGGGCACTGGAACTCGCTGACGATGACGATCGTGACGAGCGCGTCGGCCGGGCCGAGCGTGGGCGCATCGCCGAGCGGGACGTTGTAGACTGCGTTCGGGTCGGGGGTCCGGCGCGCGGGCGCCTTCCCCGCCGCGTCCGCGCCCGCACCGGCGGCCGCCGGCGGGGTCTCGGGCGCACCACGCATCAGCGCGGCATGGTAGTTCGCGCGGGTCGCGCGACCGGCGTTGATCGCCTCGTTCGCCCGGCGGATCTCGTCGTCGATGATCGGCGTGAACTGCTCGTAGGGCTGGGCGCCGACGAGCGAGCGGCCGTTGATGAAGAGCGCCGGGGTGCCGGTCACGCCGACGCGGCGGCCGGCCGCGGTGTCGGCCTCGATGGCCGCGACGTGGGTGTGGCTGTCCATCGCGGTGCGGTAGCGGCCCATGTCGAGGCCGAGGCGCTCGGCGTAGCTATCGAGGTTGGCCCGCTCGAGCGCGCCCTGGTTCTCGAAGAGCAGCTCGTGCGCACGCCAGAAGCCCTCGTTGCCGCGCTGCGCGAGCGCCTCGCGGGCGAGCTCGGCGGCGGGCGTGGCGTTCGTGTGGAACGGCAGGGGCGTGTCACGCCAGACGACGCGGACGTCGTCGCCATAGTGCTCGCGGATCCGGTCGAGCGTGGGGTTCACGCGCGAGCAGAAGGGGCACTGGAAGTCGGAGAAGATCTGGATCGTGACGAGGGCGTCGGCCGGCCCCTCCTGGGGCATCGCGTCGGAGACCTCGACCCGGACGCGGTCGACGTCGTCGTCGATCGCCGGGCCGGCGGCACCGGCCGCCTCGCGACCGCCGCGCCGCTCCGCTGCGAGTTCCTCGCCCGGCTCGCCGCCGCGGCGACCGCCGGTGATGTTGCCGATGAAGACGCCGGCGACGAACGCGAGGAGAATCGCGACGACCGCCGACGGGACGCTCATCGTCCCGCTGCCGCCCACGGGCTGGGGCGGGCTGTGATGACTACTGGAACCCTTGCTTGCCATGTTCTGACCTCGGGCCGCGGCGCCACGGGCCGTCGAGAGGTTCGACGGACCGCCGCCGGGGCGAAAATGGAGACACTGGACACCCCGCGGAGGGACGCGGCCGAAGCCGCGGGCACGCGCGCATCGCCGGCCCGCCGCGTGCGGACCGGACGGGGAGAAGGCGCGCGGGCGCCTCAGCGGCGCGGGGGCCGGTAGGTGCGACCGCAGGCGCCGGGGGAGGCGCGGAGCAGGGCGGCCGGCCCAAAGGCGACCTCGCGGAGCGGGCGCATCGGCAGCCGCAGGAGTTCGTCGAGCAGGGCGCTCGCCCGCGCCGGAAGGTCGGGCGTGCTCGGGGTGTCGTCCGCCGAGAGCGGCGAGCAGCGGGGGTCGTCGGCGCGGGCGCAGAGCAGGTGCCCGCCGTCGGGAGCGCGCTCGTCGGGACGGGCAGCCGGATCGGCGGTCTCCAGCTCACCCGGATCGACCGAGTGGTTGACCCCGACCTCGAACGCATAGGCGTGCACGACGACGCACATCCCGTCCTCCATCGCGTCGGCGCGCGCGGCGGCGGGGGCGCTCGTCAGGACGAGCGCCGCGCACGCGGCGAGCGAAGACAGGAGAAACCGGGACACGCGGCCGGGACTGTACGGTTGGCCCCAGAGGCCCGCAACCCACGGCCCGCGCGGCGTCGGCGCGCGGGCGCCGCTGGAACGACGGGACCCGCTTGCGAGGCGGGCCGGTTCCGGAGGACAACCGCCCCGTGGCCCGCGCCGTCGCCCTCGGTTCCGTTCGTCGCTTCGCCGACGCCGCGCTCGCGCTCGTCGTGATCCTGGTGGTCGGGATGATGATCGTCCCGCTGCCGACGGCTCTGCTCGACGTGCTGCTCGCCGGCAACATCGCGACGAGCGTCCTCTTGCTCCTCGTCGCGATGTACGTGCCGGACGCGCTCTCGTTCGCGTCTTTTCCGACCCTGCTCCTCGTCACGACGCTGTTCCGTCTGGCCCTGAACGTGAGCTCGACCCGCCTCATCCTCGCGCAGGCGAACGCGGGCGAGGTCATCCGCGCCTTCGGCGACTTCGTCGTGCAGGGCAACTACGTGGTCGGCGCGGTGGTGTTCCTGGTGCTGACGCTGATCCAGTTCATCGTCATCGCGCGCGGCGCCGAGCGGGTCGCCGAGGTGGGCGCGCGCTTCACGCTCGATGCGATGCCGGGCAAGCAGATGGCCATCGACGCCGAGCTCCGCACCGGCGCGATCAGCCAGGACGAAGCGCGCAGGCGCCGCAAGCTCATCGCCCGCGAGAGCCAGTTCTACGGCGCGATGGACGGCGCGATGAAATTCGTGAAGGGCGATGCCATCGCCGGCATCGTGATCACCGCGGTGAACGTCGTCGGGGGCCTGGCGATCGGCGTCGCGATGCGCGGGCTCAGCGCGGGGGAGTCGCTGCGCGTCTACGGGCTGTTGACGATCGGCGACGGCCTCGTCTCGCAGATCCCCTCGCTCCTCGTGTCGACCGCCGCGGGCCTCATCGTCACCCGCGTCGCCTCGGAGGACGAGGACAGCTCGCTCGCCGCCGACATCGGCCGGCAGATCTTCGGCCAGCCCCGCGCGCTCGCCATCGCCGCGGGCTTCCTCGTGCTGCTCGGCCTCGTGCCGGGGCTGCCCACCCTGCCCTTCTTCGTGCTGGCTGCGATCTTCGGAGGTCTCGCGTTCCGCCTGAGCCGGGCCGAGCACACCGAGGCCATTTCCGAGGCCGAGAGCGTGCAGAAGGAAGCGCAGCGGGAGAAGAGCGCGAAGAAGGCGATGGTCCCGCTCGTCGTCCCGGTCTCCATCGAGCTCGGCAGCGCGGCGGCGGCCCGCCTGCTCGACGCCGCGGGTCAAGGGCCGCTGCTCGACGAGGACGTGCCGCGCCTGCGCGACGAGCTCTTCCTCGAGCTCGGCCTCGGGCTGCCCGGCGTGCGCGCGCGGGCCCATCCAGGTCTGCCGCCCGAGGGCTACGTGATCGCGCTGCAGGAGATCCCGGTCGGCCAGGGCACGCTGCGCGAGGGACGCAAGGCGGCGCGGGCCTCGGTGGCGGTGCTCGCGAGCCACGGCGTGACGGGCCTCGCCGCAGGCGATGGGCCGAGCGGCGCCGGCGCGTTCGTCGAGCCGGCGGACGAAGCGCGGGCGAGCGAAGCCGGCGTGGCGCTCGAGACCGAGTCCCAGCGCATCGTGCGGCACCTCGGCCAGAAAGTGCGGCAGCGCGCCCACGACCTCGTCGGTCTGCAGGAGACGCAAGGCATGCTCGACCAGCTCGAGCGGGCCTACCCCGCGCTCGTCCGCAACGTGGTGCCGAAGCCGGTCTCGCTCGCGCAGCTCGCGGACGTCCTGAAGCGGCTCGTCGAGGAGGGCGTGAGCATCCGGCCGCTCCGCGAGATCCTGGAGGCGCTCGCGGTCTTCGCGCCGGCAGAGAAAGACCCGGTCGCGCTCACCGAGGCGGTTCGCGGCGCGCTGCGCAGGCCCATCACGCACCAGCACGCCCGCGGCGGGACGCTCGCGGTGCTGCTCGTCGATCCGATCGTCGAGGACACGATCCGCGATGCGATCCAGCGCACCGCGACCGGCAGCTACCTCGCGCTCTCGCCCTCGGGCGCGCGGGACGTGCTCGCCGCGACGAAGAAGGCGCTCGCAGCGACCGGCGCGCCGAAGATCGTGCTCACGCAGTCGGACGTCCGGCGGTTCTTCCGGCGCCTCGTCGAGTCGGAGCTGCCGGAGGTGACGGTGCTGAGCTACCAGGAGCTCGACCCGCAGGTCACCGTGCAACCGCTCGGCCGGATCGCCCCCTGAACCGGCGCGCAGCGAGCGCGAGGAGCGCGCCCGCGAGGAGGAGCCCGCTCCGGTTCACCCCGCGCCCCGCGGTGCAGAGGCCGGTCGACGTCGCCGGGACCGGCTGCCCCACGGACGGCGCAGGCGGCAGGGGCGCCGCGAGACAGACCCGGCGGCGGGTGCAGGTGCCCTCGTCGCATGCGCCCGCGGCATCGCACACACCGCGCACGTCTTCGATCGTGCAGTCCCGCCCTTCCTCGGGCACGGGGACGCCGCGCCGGTGGCCGCATCGGAGCGTCGCGATGCAGTAGCCCTGCTCGATGCAGAAGAGGCCCGGCGGACAGGTCCCGTCACAGAGCAGCGGCTCGCAGTGCGGGATCCGACCGCGGCTCGAGCCTGCCGCGCCTGGCGGGCAGTCGGTGGGAGGCGGCGCGACGTCGTCCGCGCGGACCGCAGTGAGGGGCCACGACACGAGGGCCGCGACGAGCGCTGCCGTCCATCGCCCCGCGCTCGACCGAGGTGCCATCCCGGGAACGCTACCGGCACATGCAGCCCGCCGTCCATCGACGCGGCGTGGCGCCGCACCGCCGCGGAGGGGAACGGACCCCCGGATCGCGGGATGGAATGCCGCGTCGGGCCCGCGAGGCCGGCGGCCCGCGCAGGGCCCGAGCATGCCGGCCGGGGCCGCACGACGGGGGAGACCATGGTATCGCTCGGGGACGCATGACGGCTCGGTTCCGGCCTCGTCCCGTCTCGCTGGTCCTCTCCTACGAGGAGACCGCGGGGGCGCTCTTGGCCGCGCACGCCCCCTTCGATCCGGGCTCGCTCGTGCGTGCGATCTGGCTGCGCGCGGCGCGGCTGCCGGGCTTCACCGAGGGCTTCGGCGGGACGGTCCTCGATCGCGGCGACCCGGCGACCGAGGACGAGCCCAGCACCGCCGGCCCCTACCGGGCGCGCCTGACCGCAGCGCGGGTGCGCGACATCGTGCTGCCCCTGCCGGCCCTCGACCTCCTCACCGAGCGGATCCGAGCGACCGGGCTGCCCGAGCGCGTGCCGAGCCTCCGCGCCCGGGTCGACACCTCGGACGGCTGGGCCGCGCACCGGCTCTCGCTGGTGTGGGACGACCTGCCGCCGGTGCAGCTCGTCGCGCACGCGATGTCCTCGGGCTACGAGGGGCCCGATGCGGCGGCGGTCGACGCGCTCTTCCGGCACCTCGTCGCGCTCGGGCGCAGCGCCGCGACCCGCTGAGCACGGGCCAGCGCAGCGAGCCACACGGCGAACGAGACCAGCCACGGGGGACGCGCGCCGTGAGCGGCGCGGCAGCCTCCCGTCGCGATCGCCTCCGCGCCGCGCTCGTCGGGGGCAAGCCGCAACGGCGCCGAGAGCGCCAGCCCCCCGATGCGCGCTTCGATCGTCAGTTCGGTGCCCACGTCACCTTCGAGCGGCGGGAGCAGCGTACGAAAGAGGCCGCCGGTGCTCGGCCCGCGGGCGAGCAGGCGGCCCGCGGCGCGCAGCTCGACCTCGCCCTCGACCGGCACGCCGGCCGCGTCGCGCACGAGCACGGTCGCCGAGACGGCGGACAGTCCAGGACGCACGGCGGTGCGCGAGAGGGCGAGCGACGAACGGGATGGGCTCGGGAGGGTGCCCCGCGCGCTGCGCGCCGCGAGGTAGGCCGCGACGTCGAGGGCGAGGGTCGCAGGATCGCCCGTGCCGAGCGGATCCCGGGCCGAGACGAGGAGCGCCGCGCGCTCCGCCTCGGGCGAAGGTCCGGGGGCCTCGGCACGCGCGAGGGCGATGGCGCCGGCGACGAGGGCGGCAGCGATGGAGGTGCCCGCGAGCACCACACCCTCGCCGCGACGGAAACGCCCGAGGCTCGCCTCGTCGGGAAAGAGCCGATCCGGGCCGGTCTCGATCGAGCTCGAGAGCACGGTCCGCACGAGCGCACCGGGCGCGAGCAGATCGGGCCGCGCCCAGCCGCTCGCGGCAGGACCGCGGGCGCTGAACGGAGCGCGTCCGGTGAGCGCTTCCGGCTCGACGACCAAGCCCGCTGCACCGGTCTCGCTGGCCCACGCCGAGCGCGAGACGAGCGCGCCGACCGCGATCACCGCCGGCTCGGTCGCCGGGATGGCGACCGTCTCGGCGGCCTCTGCGAAGGGCCCCTCGAAGCGCGGACCGACGAGCCCGTCGAGGTCGTGCTCGGTGATCCACGCATCGACGTCGCCGGAGAACACGAGACGGTGCATCCCGCCACGGAGCGGCGCCTCTGGCGTGCCGTGGAGCACGACGTAGCGCGCCCTCGCGGCGCGGGCGTCGATCGTCACGGCCCCGCGCTCGACGCGCGCTCCGGGCACCGCGTCGAGGCGCATGCCGTCGGGCGTCTCGACCGCGAGGGGACCGCGACCGCGCACCGAGACGACCACGCGTGCCGTGCGCGGCCCCGGATCGGGCACGAAGAGGTCGAGCGTGGCGAGCTCGCCGGGGGAGACGGTCCCGCCCGCGCGGAGGGCCCGCGCGCCCTCGTTGCCGGCCGCGACGACGATGGCCCAGCCCTCCTCCGCGAGCCGCCGGAGGGCGCCCTCGAGGGGCTCACTGCCGTCGTGCGCGCCGTCGTGTCCGCCGAGCGCGAAGAGCAAGACCGAGCTCGACCGATCGAGCACCGCCGCGCAGAAGCGCGCGCCCGCGATCACGTCGGCGTCGAGCAAGCCCGCGAACCCGGGCCGGAGCGCACGCACGACCACGACGTCGCTGCGAGGTGCGACGCCGGCGAAGGACCCGGACCGCGGATCGAGGGTCGCATCGTCACCGAGCGCCGCGCCTGCGATCGCCGTGCCGTGGCCGTGCGGGTCGGCGAGCGAGGGATCGCCGGTCCCGAACCGCGACTCGACGTCGGCACGATCGAGCACCGCACCGCCGAACCGCGCCTCGAGCTCGGGGTGCAGCCCGAGGGGCGAACGCGCGAGGTCCAGCACCCAGCGCGCGCGGCTTCCGCCTTCCTCGTCACGGAACGCGGCGTGCTCGAGATCCAGACCGGTGTCCACGACGCAGACGGTCGCGCCCGCACCGAGGGCCGGGGTGCGCGGCCACGCGGCCTCCACGCCTGCCACCTCGCGCGCGGTGTCGAGGAGGAGTGAGCGGGGCCAAGGCGCTCCCCGCGCGGTCGCGTCGAGGGCGCGCGCAAACGGCTGGGCCTGCGCGGCGCCCGCTGCGAGAGCGAGCAGGAGCGGGAGCGCGAGTCGCACGAGCCGATGCCCCCGACCGCAGACTGCAGCGCTCACGGTTCGAGCTCCGGCACGCGGCGCGGCGGCAGGAGCACCACGAAGTCGGTCGTGCGCTGCACCAGCACCGAGTGCGGCGCTTGCCCCGCCGCGACGAGGCCGAGGGCCTCGAAGCGCTCGAAGCGCGCGTCGCGCACCTCGGCCTCTTCCATGACCAGCTTCGCGTGCCACACGCCGTAGGTCGCCACCGAGCCGCCGCGGCGGCGCACGTAGCCGACGAGCGGGTGCGTCAGCACCTCGTGGGCGTCGGCCCGGCCGGCGAAGCCAGGCATCCGGTCCAGCGGCCGGCCCGTCCCGCGGAGATCGAGGCGCTCCTCCGCGCCCTCCGCCCGGGCATGCCAGCGCAGCCTGCGGAGCGCATCGCCGTCCCACTCGCTGTGACGTGTGACGCGCATGCGGTGCCAGGGCAGCCCCCACGCGTAGCGCGGCAAGAGCACGAAAGGGGACGCGAGCCCGGTGCCGAAGAACCACACCGCGCGCTCGCCGCCGCGGCGCACGTAGGCCCGGTAGTTCGTCTGCTCGCAGCAGAGGCGCACGAAGGGCGCGAAGTGCACGTAGAAATCGGTATTCAGGAACGTGACCGCCGACACGAGCGCGCGGGGGCGGCCACCGATCTCGAACGGCTCGACCTCGAGGCCCGCGGGCAAGAACGCCGCGAGCCGCGCCGGCTCGACGTCGAAGGTGCTGATCGCGAAGTCGAAGAGGCGCGAGCTGACGTCGGTGAGGCGGGGGCGCGGCGGAGCGAGGGCGGGCACGCCGCCGGAGGATACCGGCAGACCACGGCGGCGGCCCCGTCCCTGCGGCCGGCACCGCGTCCGGCGAACGCGCCCCGTCCTGCTAGCCTCGGGCCATGCCGAGCGCCCTGACCGCCCTGACCCAAGCCCTGCGCCCGAACGTCGAGCGACAGGGCAACTTCGTCCGCGACGCGTGGGACCGCCTCGCGAAGCTCCCCGGCGGCACCCGCCTCTTCTCCCGGCTCGTCGGCCGCGCCGCGCCGTACACCGGGACGATCGGGGCGCACGTGCGCGAGCTGGGCGTGGGCCACGCGAAGGTCACCATGGAGGACCGCCCCGCGGTGCGGAACCACCTGCGCTGTGTGCACGCGGTCGCCCTCGCGAACCTCGCCGAGCTCACCGGCAACGTGGCGGTCGCGTACTCCCTGCCGGACGACGCGCGCTTCATCGTCGCGGGCATGTCGATCGAGTACCTGAAGAAAGCGCGGGGAACGCTCACCGCGACGAGCGCGCCGAACCTGCCTCGGGTCACCGAGCGCAAGGAGTACGCGGTCGAGGTCGCGATCCGCGACGAGCGCGGAGAGCTCTGCGCGCGGGCCACGCTCCGGACCCTCGTCGGGCCGAAGAAGGCCGACGCCTGAGTCGACGCAGCGCTACGAGCGAGACAGCGTGAGCGCGTGGTTCGCGAGCTCGAGGGCGACGCGGCGCTCGCGCCCCTCGGTCGCGGCGCTCACCTCCACGACCCAGTGCTCGGGCTCCTCTTTGCGGACGAAGCTCGCGAAGCGGTCGAGCGCCCGCACCGCCTCGTCGACGGCGGCGGCGCGGTAGATCTCCCGGTGGAAGCGGACGGCCCGCATCTCAGCCCTCGCCGGCCTTCGGCGCGTCCTTCGACGGCGGTCCCTCGCCCGCCGCGGGCGGGGTCTTCTTGCCGTACTTCTCCTCCCAGCTGAGCGCGATCCCGAGCGGGTCCTCGAAGGCCTCCGAGGAAAAGTCGAACGACTCGAGGTCGTCGAGGCTCGGGGCGCCCATCGCGCCGCTCGTCGAGCGCATCGTCACGGCCTCGATGAGCGCGCGGTTCTCCGCCTGGATCTTCAGGCGCCACGCGCCCGCGAGCAGCTCGGCGGCGAGCTCGCCGACCAAGGGGCGGAGCTGGGCGGGAAGATCGGCCTCGGGCTTCTTCGGGGTGAGGGTGACGCGGTAGCGCTCGCCGGCCTCGGTCTGCGTCCGGTCGAGGAGCACGTAGGCGCGATCGATGAGCACGTAGGCGGCTCCATAGACCGCGTCGAGGGGATACAGGGTCCCATCGACGGTGACCGTCACGGACGAGTCGGCGAGGTCGGCGGACACGAGCTCGGGAGGAAAGCCGTCGAGGGTCGTCATGGCAGGTCGGGTTGGTACCACGCTGCGCCCGCAGGAACGAGCCCCGGCGAGGACGCACCGGGCGGCGCAGCGGCCGCGTCGAGGAGCGAGCGCAGCGGCCCGGACGCGGTAGCATCCGGCTGTGCAGCCGTCCGTCCTCGCCGCGGTCCGTGATCGTCTCGACACGCGCCTGCCCGCCTTCTTCCGCTTCCGCTCGATCCCCGGCTCGAGCCGGGTCGTGCTCACCAACCTCGAGGGGAACTGGCTCGTCCTCGCCGACGACGAGATGCGCGCCTTCGCCACCGGCCAGGTCGGGGAGGGAAGCGAGCTCTTCACCCGCCTCAAGGAGCGGAACTTCCTCCGCGCGCACTACGACGTGGAGAAGGCGCGCGCGCGCCTCGAGCGGCGGCGCGTGCACCTCGATCGCGGCCCGATCCTCCACATGATGATCGTCACGCTGCGGTGCAACGAGACCTGCGTCTACTGCCACGCGTCGCGGGCGAACATGGACGCGGTGCACACCGACATGACCGAGGAGGTCGCCGACCGCTCGGTGGACCTCGCGTTCCAGACCACGAGCGACGGCCTCACCATCGAGTTCCAGGGCGGCGAGCCGCTCGTGAACTATCCGATCGTGCGGCGCATCGTGGAGCGTGCGCAGCGCAAGGCCGCCGAGACCGGCAAGACCGTCGAGCTCACGATGGTCAGCAACCTCGCGCTCATGGACGAGGAGAAGCTCGCCTTCCTGGTGAAGAACCGGGTGCAGATCTGCACCTCGATCGATGGCCCTGCCGATCTCCACGACAAGCAGCGGAAGCTGACCGTCCTCGACGCGCGGGGCGCGAGCCAGAACGCCTCGGCCCACGGCGCTGCCCTGCACTGGATCCGGAGGATCAACGAGGAGTACGAGAAGCAGGGCCTCGACCCGAACCTCTACCACGTCGAAGCGCTGCTCACGACGACGCGCGCCGCGCTCGATCGCGGCCGCGAGATCGTCGACGTGTACGCCTCGCTGGGCTGCCGGGCGCTCTTTCTGCGGCCCATCGATCCGTTCGGCTTCGCCGAGAAGACGGCGCGCGTCGTGGAGTACCCACGCTCGGAGTACCACCGCTTCTACCGCGACACGACCGACTACATCCTCGAGTTGAACCGCTCGGGGACGCGGATGATCGAGCGCTACGCCGCCATCTTCCTCACCAAGATCCTGCAGGGCGAGGACCCGAACTTCCTCGACATCCGCAGCCCCGAGGGCGCGGGCGTCGGCGCGCTCGCCTACAACTACGACGGCAAGATCTTCAGCTCGGACGAAGGGCGCATGCTGCACGAGCAGGGCGACAGCGCCTTCCTCGTGGGCGACGTACGAACGAGCCGGTACCGCGAGATCGTCGGGCACCCGACGATCCGCGCGACGCAGATCGCGTCGAACCTCGACGGCCAGCCCGACTGCGTGAACTGCGCCTACAACCCCTACTGCGGCACGCAGACGGCGCACAACTGGAAGACCCTCGGGAGCATCCACGGCCGGATGCGCGAGTCGCTCGTGTGCGCGGTGCACAAGGGCATCATGGACTACCTCTTCGACAAGCTCGCCACCGCGGACCAGGCGACGCTCGACGTACTCGACCGATGGACCACGATCCGTCGCCGCGACCACTTCCTCCAGGGCCCCGACGCGCCGAAGGCAGGCTGACCGATGCTGATCGTCCACGTCCTCGTCCACGTGAAGGAGGCGCACGTCGCGGACTTCGTGCGCGCGACCGAGGCGAACGCGGCCGCGAGCCGGCAGGAGCCCGGCGTCGTCCGCTTCGACCTGATCCGCGAGGAGGGCACGACGAACCGGTTCGTGCTCGTCGAGATGTACCGGGACGCCGCAGCGCCCGCGGCGCACAAGCAGACGGCCCATTACGCGGCCTGGCGCGACGCGGTCGAGCCGTGGATGGCCGAGCCGCGCGCGAGCAAGAAGTTCGCGCCGGTCGATCCTCCGCACGCCGCGGGCTACGGGGGCTGAACCGCGATTCAGCCCGCCGCGAGCGCGAGGAAGAGCGCGAGCGCCTCGGTGCGGCGCTGCAAGCTCTCGAGCGAACACCACTCGCGGGTCTCGTGGAAGAACTCGCCCCACGGGCCGAGTCCGTCGAGCGTCGGGACCCCCGCTGCGGCGAGCAGGTTCGCGTCCGAGCCGCCGCCCTGCATCGCGGCCTCGCCGCTGCCGAGCCCGCAGGCCGACGCGAGGGCCCCGTACCGTGCGAGCAGCGCGTCGGTGCCAGAGGCCGGCTCCATCGGCGGCCGGCACACGCCCCCCGCGAGTTCGAAGCGCGCCGCGCGGAGCTTGTCGGGAGCGGTCGACGCTGGCACGCCGTCGAAGGGATGGGCGACGATGTCGCGGAGCGCCGCCTCGAAGCGCGCGGTCTCGGCGAGGCTCGTGAAGCGCGCGTCGAGGTGCAGGCGCGCGAGGTCGGGCACGGTGTTCTTCGCGGTGCCGCCCTCGATGAGGCCGATCGAGGCGGTCGTGCCGCGGGCGTAGTCGGTGAGGCCCTCGATGCGGGGGACGAGCACCGAGAGCGCCCAGATCGCCGAGAGGCCCTCCTGGTGTCGGTTGCCGGCGTGCGCGGCGCGGCCGTGCGCGGTGACCGTGTAGAGGCCCGAGCCCTTGCGGCGGGTGACGAGGAGGTCCTCCTTGCGGCCGGCCTCGAAGACGAGCGCCTCGCTGGTGAGCGGCGCGAGACGGGCGAAGAGTGGGCCCGAGCTCGGCGATCCGACCTCCTCGTCGCTGACCACGACGAAGCGCGCCTTGAGCCTCGCGCGGGCCGCGGGATCGACCCGTCCGAGGGCATCGAGGGCGGCGAGCACGCTGGTCAGGCCCGACTTCATGTCGAGCACGCCCGGCCCCCGCGCGACGTCGCCGTCGCGGTGGAAGCCGAAGAAGCCGAGCCTGCGCGGGAAGACCGTGTCGAGGTGGCCGACGAGGGCGAGCGCGCGGTCGCTCGGTCCGGTGGCGGCGGTGCGGTAGACGCGGTGCGCCGCGTGCTGGCCCGCGGGGTCCGGGTGCCGCTCGACGACGAGGCCGGAGCGCTGGGCGGCAGCGTCGAGGAGCGCGAAGCACGCCTCGACGTCCTCCGGCTCGCGGCTGCAGCTCGGCTGCTCGACGAGCGCCGCCAGGAGCGGGAGGGCCTCGGGCTCGAAGCGCGCCCGGACCTCGTGCCGCAGGGCATCGGCGCGTGGATCGACGGCCATCGGGTGGGCTATACCATCCCGTCTCGGCTCGGCCGAGCGCCAGGGAATGACGGCGCGGCCCGATCCGTCCGAAGGGAACGATGTCGCTGCGCCACGCCCTGTTGTCCGCCTCGCTTCTCGTCGTGCTCGCGCTCGTCGCGGGCCTGGCTTCGGCCCAGCGACGTCGCCGCGAGCCGGCACCGCCGCCGCCCATCGAGATGGAGTCCGCGACGGTGACCTGGTCCCTCTTCGTGTCGGCCTACGGTGAGAGTCCCTCGAGCCGGATCGCGATCGACACCCCGAGTTCCGGTGCGATCCCGGTGCCCCTCAGCGGCTGGAGCTGCACGTACGGAGCCGCGAGCCGGGCCCGGCTCGACGACACGACCTGGACGGAGCTGCGGACGATCGACTGCACCCGCGGGACCGACGTGGTCTCGACCAGCGGCTTCTGCCAGGTGGCTGGGGCCAGCTGGGGGGCACGCGCGGCGATGCTGTCCCTCGGCGCGACGAGCTCGGCCTCGCGGCTGAGCCTGACCCTCGACTGCGAAGTGCACTGACCCGCGCGGACGTCCGCCCGCGACGCGCGCGGCTTTCCGCGGCGGGGTTCGGAGCCGGCTCCGCGGGTGGACGCCTCCGCGCGGCGATGGCACACCCTCGGCCGCCGTGCGGACCGCTTCTGCGACCCTCGGCCACGCCCCGGCCCAGGAGCTTCCTTCATGACGTTCGCCCGCCTCGCTCTCGTCCTCGCCCTCGTCGCGCCCACGGCGGCCCGCGCTCAGACGCCGTACACCGGGGCGCCCTTGACCCACGACTTCAGCTCGTACGAGGGCCTCGGCCTCGCGCCCGGAGCGGCGAGCGGTCCCCTCGACTCGAACGCGTGGTTCATGACCTCCGCGAGCGGCAGCTGTCCGCTCGGCGGGACCTGTCCGATCGAGCCGCCGGCGGTGGTGCCGACGGGTCCCTTCTACGGGGGCATCTCGACGGGCGGCACCAGCGTCCCGTCGCTCTACGCCTACGACACGGGAGCGCCGTCCGGCCGCGCGCTCGGGGCCGAGGTCGGCGTTCCGCTGACCCTGACCGCCGTCTACCGCAACGACACCGGCGCGCCGCTGACCGCGCTCCTCGTGTCCTACACGTTCGCGGAGCGAAACGACGTCGGTGGTCAGGAGGGCGTGCGTGTCTCCATCGATCCGGACGGCCCTGGCGTGCTCGCTCCGATCGCGATCGCCGGCCTCTCCGATCAGTCGGCAGACGCGCCCGTGCTGCCCGCATCGTTCGTCCTCCGCAGGCTCACGCAGGTCGTGGATCTCTCGACGTCGGCGATCGACCCCGGAGACCGGTTCGACGTCATCTTCTCGATCATCCACTTCTCGGGCGCCGGTGGGCGGCGGGACGAGGTCGCGATCGACGACGTGACGGTCGCACCCGCGCCGGTGGTCGGCTCCTGCGGCGACGGAACGGTGCAGGCCGGCGAGCAGTGCGACCCGGGCCCCCTCGGCTCGGATTGCTGCTCCGCCCGTTGCACCTTCGCGGCCAGCGGCACGCTCTGCGGCGGGACGCCGACCTCGGCCTGCGACGCCCAGGACAGCTGCGACGGATTCGGACGGTGCCTGCCGTCGTTCGCACCGAGCGGAACGCCGTGCCGGTCGGCGATGGGATCCTGCGACGTCGCCGAGACGTGCACCGGACTCAGCGCCGTGTGCCCCCTCGACCGGCTGCGCTCGTCGTCGACGGTCTGCCGCACCCTCTCGGGCGCGTGCGACCTGCAGGAGCGGTGCACCGGGTCGAGCCCGTTCTGCCCGCCCGACGTGGACCTCCCCGACGGCGTGAGCTGCTCGAACGGCCGGGTCTGCGACGGTGGTGAGTTCTGCCTCGCCGGCGTCTGTCAGTCCGGCACGGCCCCGGTCTGCGACGACGGCGACGTCTGCACCGCCGACCTGTGCGCGGAGCCCTTCGGCTGCGGCGCCTCTCCCATCGTCGGCTGCTGCCGCAGCGCGGCCGATTGCGACGACGGCGACGTGTGCACGGTGGACACCTGCAGCGGCCTCGGGGGCACCTGCGGGCACTCGGCGATCACGGGCTGCTGCACCGACGACGTCGATTGCGAGGACGGCAACGCGTGCACCTCGAACGCTTGTGACCTCGTGACGAACAGCTGCGTGAGCGACCCGGTTGCGGACTGCTGCGGGAGCGATTCCGACTGCGACGACGGCAACGCCTGCACCACCGACCGGTGCGACGTCGCGACGGGCGGCTGCGGGGTCACTCCGATCGCGGGCTGCTGCCTCTCGGACGGCGACTGCGACGATGGCGACGCCTGCACCACCGACCGGTGCGCGGGCGGGTCGTGTGCACGTACCCCGGTCAGCGCCTGCGATGCGGGCCCGCCCGATCCCGACGCGGGTTCGCCGGGTTCCGACGCGGGCGACCTCGACGCGGGCGGCCTCGACGGGGGCGGCCTCGACGGGGGCGACCTCGACGGGGGCGACCTCGACGCGGGCAGCATCGACGCAGGCGGCATCGACGCGGGCGACCTCGACGGGGGCCCCGCGGCCTCCGACGGCGGCATTCGCGACGGCGGTTCGCGCGACGCGGCAGCGCGCGATGGCGCGCCTGGCCCCGACGCGCTCGTCGAGGCGGACGCCGGCGACGCCGTCGGGACGAGCGGCTGCGGCTGCCGTGCCGGGGCTGCGTCGAGCAGCCTGGCGCCTGGACTCCTCGTGCTCGTCGGGCTCCTGCTCGCCCGCCGCCGGGGGCGCTGAGCCCTCGCGGCGCATGCCGGCGCCGGGGCGATGAGGCCTCGGCCGCCGGCTCGGCGGTGGACCATGGGTCCGGCGCGCAGTCGAGCGTACGCCGCGCGGTGTGGCGGCGGGTCCGGAGCGAGGTCGAAGGCCGCTACCCGAACGCGATGCGATGGCGAGGACGCCGAGCGCGGGGGAACGCGGACCGTTCAGGGCCAGGGCGAGGCGCCGATGAGCCATCCGTGGAGCACGAGCATCATCGCCCAGCCCCCGAGGCCGAGCGCGACGCGCCACCAGCCGAGCTCGGCGAAGGTGGGCCAGGTCTGCCGGCGGCCGAGGATCGCCGCGAAGGGCAGCGTGCTGCTCGCCGCGGCGAAGCGCGCCCAGGCCTCGCCCCCGGTGACCCGCCGGCGGGCGTCGATGTGGGCCATGCCGCCGAAGCTGAGGAGCGCGATGCCGCCGAAGAGCGCGAGCGCCCTCAGGTCCCCGTTGGCAGCGAGGTGCGAGAGACCCCAGAGGCCGAAGCCCCACAGCGCGGGGTGCCGCGTGATGCGGAGGATCCCGGTCGGGCCGTCGTCGCCGGCGGTCACCCCGGCGACCGTCGGGCTGCGGATCGTGTAGCCCATGACCAGCAGCGTGTAGGCCACGGGCATGACCAGGTTTGGGATCCAGCGGGTCCAGACGGGCGGCGCGTAGAGCTCGAGGTACGGCGCCGCGCGCCACTCGACGACCAACCACGCGAACGCGGCGAGGGCGAGCAGCGAGTAGACGCCGAGGTAGGCCCGCTCCCCGAGCGCCGCGACGCCGCGGCTGCGCACGCCGAGCGACGAGAGCACGAAGTGCAGCGCGACGAAGGCGAAGGAGGCGAGCAGCACCCAGAAGGGAGCACGCTCGACGGGCGGCGTGACCGGCGCGCGGCCGATCGCCAGCACGGCGCGCGCGAGCCGGCGGGCCTCGCCCTCGTCGGTCACCGTGCGCGGCATGATGCCCGCCGCAAAGCCCGCGCTCAGGACCGCGTCGGGCTCGAGGATGGATGCGACGACGGCGTCCTCGTCGCCGAGCTCTCGCGCGAAGGTCGGTCCGACCCCTGCTCTGCCGTCGAGGGAGTGGCACGCCACGCAGCCCGAGGAGGTCAGCAGCGCCGCGGCGTCCTGCGCCGACGCAGTCACCGGGGCCGATAGGAGGGTCAGGGCGAGCAGCCAGCGGGGCACGCGGAGGTGTAGCCGCGTCAGCCGGCAGGCACCACGCAGAGCCGGCGCTCGGTGACGGCCATGCCGCCCCGGAGATCGCGCGCGACCCACCAGAATCGCACGAGGAGGCCCCCCTCCGGCACGTCCTCGACCGCCGGAAGGTCCCAGTCGACCGAGCTGGGCCCGACGCTGTCGTCGAGGCCCTCGAACGCGGAGAACTGCCGCTCGAAGGTGCCCGCGGTGAGGTAGTGCGAGATCTGCAGCACCTCGCGCGCCTCGCGCGGCGGCTCGTTGCCCGGGAGGAGTTCGACGTAGCGCTCACGGTCGTCGGGGGTGCTCGTGATCGAGAACGCGAAGGTGAGGAGGTCCGGATCGAGCTCCATGCCCTCGGGCGCGACGGGAAGCGCGAGGTGGGGCAGCGCGTCGTCGTCGGGCAGGAGCGCGCAGCCGTCCGGTCCGGGCGCGCCACTCGGGACCGACCACGGTCGCTCGGAGCCATCCGGCGCGGTGAGCGTGATGGCCTCGTCACTCAGGTCAGGGTGGCGGTTCGCGAGCGCGGGATCCGTCGCGATCGGCACCGTGAAGACCGAGAGTTCGGCCCGCGCGTCCGGCCCGCCTCCGGCGCAGCTCGGTAGCCCCGTCGTGTCCTCCGGCAGCACCGGGACGGCGCCCTCGTCGCAGGACGCGATGGCGAAGAGGATCGAGAACACGCCCCGTGCGGGGAGGTCGGCCGGCACGAAGACCCTCATCGTCGGCGCGCTGCCGAGCACCGCGTCGCCCGAGGCGAGCGGCCCGCCGGCGCACGACGGGACGCCGGTGCGGCTCGGGAGCAGGCCGCAGGCGAACCAGGCGGTGGTGAGGGGGCTCGCGCCGTCGTTCGCAAGGACGATGGGGGCGGCGTCGAAGGTCTCACCAGGAAGCGGCGCCGCGCGTTCGGGCGCGCCCGCGATCTCCACCCGCACACCGACCAGGCGGGCGCGCGGGACGAGGCTCGGAGGCCGGAAGTCCATGCCGCAACCGATGCCCAGGACGAGCGCGAGGGACGTGACGATGGAGCGCATCACAGCTCACCTCGAAGACCGAGCGAGGGGATGAGAGGCAGGCCGGGGATGTCGTTGCTCTGCGTGTAGTCGAACGAGTAGCTGGTGCCCTCGCGGTTCGTCGCGTTGTAGACGTTCTGCACGTCCAAGTAGAGCGTGAGGAAGCCGATGTCGCCGAGCTCGAAGCGCTTCTCCACGCGCACGTCGAGGCGGTGGAAGAATGGGTTCCGATCGGAGTTCACCGGGCCGTAGATGGGCCGGTAGATGCCGGCCGAGAGATCGTTCACCGCGCCCACGACCGGGGTCGTCGGGTTGCCGCTGACGAGGCGGAACGTCGCGCCCGCCTGCCAGCCGTCGCCGATGTTCCAGACCGCGGCGAGCGAGAGGATGTGGGTCTGATCGAAGTCGAAGAGGCGCCACTCCTGGTCCGGCCCGTCCTGCCGCTCGCTGCGCATGAGCGTGTAGGAAAGGAAGCCGAAGACGGGGCTCGGCCCGCCGGGGTTCACCCGCAGCCCGACCTCGACGCCATAGATGCGCCCGAGGCCGTCGTTGGTGAAGAAGGGAGCCCGCCCTCCCTCGGTCGCCACGACGCGATCCTGGATGTGCTTGTAGAACCCGTCGACGCTCAGGCGGAGCGCGTACTCGGAGAGCACGAGCTCGGAGCCGAGCCCGACATGCACTGCGCGCGTGGGCGAGAGGTCGGGGTTGCCGATCCCCGGCGTCGTGTTGGCGAATTCCGGCGGCTGGGAGAAGAGGCCGACGGCGGCGCGGACCGAGAGTTCATCGAGGACCCGCAGGCGGGTCGTGAGTCGGGGGTCGATCGACCACGCCTGGATCTCTCGGTACCAGTCGGCGCGGATGCCCACGACGACGTCGAGGCGCTCGAAGAGCTGGGTCTGGCTCTCGAGGTACGCGCCCGGGCGATACGCCGTGACGTTGCCGGAGTCGAACGAGACACGCGCGGCCCCGGGCATCGCCGGCATGCCCTCCCCCTGCCCCGGCGGCGCGCCCCGGAACGCGAGGGTGAGCGGCGTGATCTGGAGGTCGAGACCGCCCACGAGGCGGGTGTGTGCACCGAGCCGGACGCGCCACTCCGAGCGGAGCTGGATGGGGATGAAATCGGCGTCGAGTCGGGTCGACTCTCCTACCGCGATGTCGAGCAGCGAGCCGCCCACGCTCGCGGTGATCTCCTGCTCGAACCAGTCCTCGTGCAGCAGCAGCCACGAGAGCTGGGCCCGGTGAAACTGCGTGCCGAGGCCGAAATTTCCGCGCACGTTGGGGTCATTGCCGCCGCCGCCGAGGACCAGGGCGAGCTCGTCGCTCGATCCGTAGACGAGCAGCCGGAAGCGGTGGTTGTCGTCCGGCCGGTAGGTGAGCATCAGCTGGTAGTCGTAATAGACGGGCGCGGCGAGAAAGGTCGGCCCGTCCTCCGGGAGCACCGCGCCGAGGATCAAATCGACCCAGCTGCGGCGGACGGCGACGGCGAACGCGAAGTGATCCCCGATCGGCCCCTCGACCATCAGCGAGGCGTCGATGACGTTGATGTCGACGAAGCCGTGGTAGCCGTCGGTGCGGGGATCGCGCGGCGTGACCTCGAGGATGCCGCCGATGCGCCGGCCGTAGCGGACCGAGAAGTTGCCCGGGACGAAGTCGATCTCGTCCAGCAGCTGGGAGTTGTAGAAGCTGGTGAGCCCGCCGAAGTGGTAGAGGAGCGGGACCGGGACGCCGTCGAGGAAGACCTCGCTGTCGCCCGGCGCTGCGCCACGCACGAGCACGACTCCGCCGCCGAAGGCCGGCCGACCGACGCCAGGCAGGAGCTCCACGACCCGCAGCGCATCGCCGCGCGTACCGGGGATGGTCGTGAGCACCTCGCGCTCGAGCGTGCGGCGGACGCCGTCGCGGGGTGGTGCGAACACGACCGCCTCGACCCCGAGCTCGGTCTCCCCACCGTCCGCAGGCGCCTCGACCCCCGCCTCGGGCGCCTCCGACGCGTCCGCGGCGGCCTCGTCCGCTCCGACCTCGCTGCCGGCGCCGCCCTCTGTGCCCTCGGGGTCCTCGGCCGACTCATCGCCTGCATCGGTCGCCGTCGTGACGACGACGCGGGGCTCGAAGAGGTAGCGATAGCGAACCCGGGCGCGCACGGGCACTCCGTCCCGGCTTGCGGGCACGAACACGAACGCTCGCGCGGCTGCCACCGCGGCCTCGTCGAACCCGTCGCCCGCGGGCTCGGCGACCTCCACGGCCGAGACGGTGCCGTCGGTCTCCACGGTGATCTCGAGGACCACCGCCACCGTGCGGTCCTCGAACCCGGGCGGCGCCTGCGCGGCGACGAAGGCCGTCAACTGCGGCGCGGTGCGGACGGGCGCCGGGACCTCCTGCGCGTCCGCGCGAGCAGCGAGGAGCAGGGAGAGCACGACGGCGCAGGAGAACGACCAGGAGCCAGCCACAGCGGGCAGTCCTGAGGCCCGCCCCGCGAACGACAAGGTCCTGCCGCGGGACTCCGAAGAGAGGAACGATGGGTCGAGAGAAGGGTGCGGCACTCGGGACTCCTGTTCGGCTCAGCGAGGCGCCCGGAGCTCGGCGAGCGCGGCGTCGATCTTCGCATCGAGCCCCTCGACGAGCGCGCGCACCTCGGGCTGATCGAAGGCACGCTCGAGCCGCGAGCTGGTCTCGTTGATGGGCCCGCTGCCCGGCGCTGGGGCGCCCTCGGGGCCGTGGTAGACCACCCGCAGGGCCGAGATGCCGGCGAGCATCACGCCGCGGAGTGGTCCGAGCGCGGCGCGAAAGGCCGCTCCGAGGATGCTCAGGTCGGTGTGGTCGAGGGCCCGGTCGAGCGCGGCGCGCAGCAGTGTCGCCTGTGCCCGCTGGGTCGCCTCGTCGAGGGCCGGGTCGATCTCGCCGCGGGCGAGCGCGCGCTCGACGAGACGACCGAGCACGACGATCTCGACCACATCCCGGCAGAAGTGCCGAAAGAAGAGCAGCAAATTCACGAGCTTTCGGATCGGGAAGAGCACGATCGCGAGCAGCAGGCGCGGCACGAGGCCGAGGCAGCCCCGGAGGCAGCCGGAGGCGGGCGCGGCGAGCGGCGTGAGGTGACGGCGGGGCACGGCCCGCCCGGCCGCCTCGGTGGCAGCGACCACCGCACGGAGGGCGATCTCCTCGCGCACGAGATCGTCGACGAGGGGCACGGGGACGAAGCGGCCCGCCGCGTACAGCAGCGCAAAGACGAGACGGGGCTTGTCGGCGATCGGAGTGCGCGAATCCATGCTCAACTCCTCACGGCGAGCGCGACGCCCGAGAGCACCAGGGTCGCGAACACCACCCGCCGGAAGGCCTCGGCGGGCACCCTGCGGAAGAGCAACTCGCCGATGACCATGCCGACGACGACGCCAGGGGACACGAGCGCCGTGCGGCGCAGCGTCTCCATCGAGAGGTGGCCGGTCGAGAAATAGAAGCCGAGCAGCGCGATCCCGAGCACGAGCCACAGGCTCGAGAGCGTCGCGCGGTACCGCGACTTGTCCTCGATCGAGCGCCCCGTGACGTACACCGCCATCGGCCCCCCCGTGGAGAACGCGCCGTGCACCGCCCCCCCGAGCACGAGCAGCGCGACCCGCACCGGCTCGCGGAGCGCCACCGCCGCCTGGTGCTTGCCCATCCGGTACAGCTCGAGGCCGGCGACGACGACGACGAACGCTCCGAAGAGGCGGCGCAGCAGGTTCGCGTCGGCCCCTTGGACCACCAGCCACCCAAGGGGCATGCCGAGCGCCATGAGCGGGAGCAGGCGGCGCAGCAAGAAGTCGCGGTCCACGTCGCGGCGGTAGCGGCCCACGAGGTAGATCGAGAGCAGCACGTTGAGGGGGACGATCATCGCGAGCAGCTCGCGCAGGTCGTCGACGACGAGACCCGCGAGCGCGACGGTGATGAGCGAGGCCCCGAACCCGAGCGCGGTCTCGACCGCGAACGCGCACGCGAGCACGGCGGCGACGGCAAAGAGCGCGGAGGGCGAGGACATCGGCGCGCGAGCGTGGACCAGAAGCCCGCCCGCGGCATCCTCGACATCGTCGGACCGAGCTGCTTCCTCGGGCCGCTGCGAGGGTCGATCCCGCCGTTCTCCGCGCGGCGCCGTCAGCGCCGGCGGGCCCAGGGCGCAGCCCGGATCGCCCGCTCGTCGAACGCATCCCACCGGAACGCGTGGTGGGGTCGCAGGCTCGGCTGGCGCCAGCGCCGCATCTGCATCCGCAAGAGCGCGTCGCAGGTCGCCTCGCCCTGACGGTGATGCCCCACCGCGACGCGGACCACCTCCTCGATCGCAGCGTGCCCGTCGCGCTCGAAGAAGAGCGCCCCCGGGCCGAGCCGGACGCCCGCGTCGACGTAGAGCCGCCCCACGAAGAGATCGCCGATCGCGAGGCGCCCCGCCGGCCCCTCGTCGGGCACGACGTCGAGCTCGGCGCTGCCGAGCAGCCCGCGGACCCGCGCGCGCGCGCCGGACGCGACGACGGCGAAGACCGAACGCCAGCCGCGGCGCATCGCCGCGAGCCGCATGGCCTGGTCCGGATGACGCTCGGTCCAGCGCAGCGACAGCAGGCCTGGCGGCGTACCCCAGCCCAGCACGGCATCCTCGAATGCGGCCCAGAGGCGCGCTTCGTGGAACGGGTCCTCGGGGGCGAAGTCCCCGGTGCGCTGGGAGAAATCGGCGCGCGCGGCCGCCACCTCGGCCGGATCGCTCTCGGCGACGATCCGCTCGATCAGCGCCTCGGGACTCACGGCGACCGGGCCCTCAGACGAGACCGTCGATGACCCGCAGCGCGAGCTCGAAGCGGCCGAAGGGCGGCATGATGTAGGCGCCGTCGACGCGGCGGCGGACCGCGGCGAGCATCTCGCGGGCGATCGCCACGCCCTCCTTGCGTCCCTCCTCCGCGTTGCCGGCCTTGCGCATCCGATCGCGGATCGGCTCGGGCACGCTCATGCCGGGGACCTCGTTGTGGAGGAACTCCGCGTTGCGGTAGCTCGCGAGGGGCAAGAGGCCGACGAGCACTGGAACACCGAGATCCCTGGTGTCGTCGAGGAAGCGATCGAGCACCGCGACGTCGTAGACGGGCTGCGTCATCACCAGTTCCGCTCCCGCCTCCACCTTTTGGCGAAGGCGGCGGATCTCGCGCTCGTAGTCGCTCGCCGCGGGCTCGGCGCCGGTCGCGCAGAGGAACCGCGTCGCGCCGCCGAGCGGCTTGCCGCCAGGATCGAAGCCCCGGTTCATCCCGTTGACGAGGCGAAGCAGGCCGATCGAGTCGAGATCGTAGACCGGCGTGGCGTCGGGGAAATCGCCCATCTTCGGCGGGTCGCCGGTGATGACCACGAGGTTGTGCACGCCGAGCTCGTGGCAGGCGAGCAGGTGCGCGGTGAGCCCGAGGACGTTCCGGTCACGGGTCGTCAGGTGCATCAGCGCCGGGATCCCGAGCGCTTCCTGGATGCGGTGGCAGAGCACGAAGTTGCCCATGCGGGCCGTCGCGCGCGCGCCATCGGCGATGTTGATGACGTCGACGCCGCCGTCGCGGAGCAAGCGGGCCCCGTCGATCGCCTTCTGAAGCGAGAGCCCGGCCGGCGGATTCACCTCGACCGAGATGACGAACTTCTTGTCCGCGAGCTTCTTGCCGAGGCCGCTCTTCTCCGCGAGCGGCACGAGCTGGATCCCGGGCGCGACGGGCAGCTCGGCCTCGTCCGGCGGGCGCATCCCGCCGCCGCCCTCGGCCGACTCCTCCGAGCCTGCCCCGAGCATGCGGGCCGCGGCGGCGATCTGCTTGATGTGATCCGGGGTGGTGCCGCAGCAGCCGCCGACGCCGTGCACACCGGCCTTGAGCATGCGGCGCGCGTAGACGAGGAAGTATTCGGGGGTCGCCATGTACGCGAAGCGACCCTCGATGCGGCGCGGCAGACCGGCGTTGGGCTGGGCCACGACCGGCCTGCCCGCCTCGAGCATCCGGGTGACCATCTCGTACACGCCCGCGGGCCCGTCGGCGCAGTTCACGCCGATCGCGTCGGCGCCCTCGCCGACGAGCAGCTTCCCGGTCTCCTCCGGACCGAGGCCGTCCGCCATCGTGCCGAACGTGTCGAACGAGACCGACGCGACGACCTGGGGGCGCCTCTCGGGCGGCGCAGCCTCGAGGGCGGCGCGCACCCCGCGCAGCGCGCGGCGGATCTCCTCGGGCTGCCGAAACGTCTCGAGCACGAGGGCTTCGACCCCCTCGTCGATGAGGACGGCAGCCTGCTCGCGGAACGCAGCCTCGAGCTCGTCGAGCACCTTGCCCCCGACGCTCTTGAGCAGCTGCCCGGAGGGACCGATGGAGCCCGCGACCCAGGCGCGTCCCTGGCTCGCGTGCCGCGCGAGCCGCACCCCTGCGCGGTTGATCGCCTCGAGATCCTTCTCGAGCGAGTGCGGCTGGAGCCGGAATCGGTTCGCGCCGAACGTGTTCGTCTGCAGGATCTGGGCGCCCGCCGACACGTACTGGTTGTGGATTGCCGCCACGAGATCCGGGCGGCTCGTGTTGAGCGCGTCGAAGTTCTGCGTGTACAGCTGGCCGCGCTCGTAGAGCATCGTCCCCATCGCGCCGTCGAAGACGACGGGGCCGTCGCGCAAGGCGGCCTCGAAGGAGCGAGGCGGGGAGCCGGGACGAACGAGCAAAGGTCCGCTCATGGGCGGTCGGTGTATGCCGCCCGCGTCCCGGCCCCGCAACCGGGATCACATCGGAGCGGGCGGCGCTCCTGCCATGATCCACTCGCGGATCACCGCGACCTGCTCGGCGTCCAGCGCCTGCCCGAAGGGCATCTGCTCGCCGCACTCGGGCGCCTCCTCGGCGAGCTTCGAGACGAGCAGCGAGCCATCTGGGTTGCCCGGATCGACCAGGACGCGGCCGCTGCCTCCGCACAGCGCTCCGAGCGCCTCGTCCTCGCTCGCTTCGGCGTCCACGAGGGCCTCGTAGGCCCGCTCCATCGTGCTCAGGTCGAGCCCCGCCGAGAGCGCGCCGCCGCTCAGCGGATCCGGGGCGTGGCAGCCGGGGGTCGTGCAATTCGGCTGGATCGCCTGGAGGTAGATGGAGCGCCAGTTCGGCTCGAGCGGCCGGTCGACGCGGTGGACCGCGGTGTCGCTGTCGCCGATGTAGCTGCACGAGTCCGCCTCGCAGAGGCCGGTCGGGCAGTCGGAATTTTCGTCGCACATCGGCGCGGTGAAGGCCGCCCACGCCTCGACGATCGGCGCCCCGCACGCGAGCCAGTTCCGCACGATCTCCCTCCCCTCGTCGGTCTCGAGGGTGGGAAGGGGCACGTCGCGGGTCGGATCCGTCGGGTCGGTGATCCAGCCGAACGTGTGGACCGACAGGGTGTCCCCCACGCGGCCAGGCGGCATCGAGCCGTTCGCGATCGTGTTCCAGATCGCGCGGGCCTGCCGGTCCACCATGTTGTGCGCGTAGGCCAAGCGGGCCGAGCCGGTCCGGTCGTAGCGCGTGCCGTCGGAGGCGGTCGGGGCGATGTCGAAGTCGAGCCCCGCGGGCACGCCGAAGCGGTCGAGCGCGGAGCTCGAATGGCAGAAGTTCCCGCCCGCTGCGCACGACTCGTGGATCAGCGCCTGGCCCGCGTACATGGAGCGACCCGCGGCGTCGTAGACGACCGAGCGCGCGGCGTCCTCGTCGCACCCGCCCGGACACACCGGCACGATCGGCGGTCGCTCACCGTCGGGGTGGCCGCCATCGGCCGCCGCGCACGGGGCGCCCGAGCCGAGCGAGGGGCAGCCGGTGAGCAGAGAGAGCCCGAGGATCCAGAGGCGCCGCATCGGTCGAAAAGTGTCGGCTGGGCCCTTCCGAGGGTCAAGACAGAAGTCCCGATGCTCGGCGCGAGCGCACGTGTCTGCATCGAAGCTCGGGAATGTCGAAGCGAACGACGCGCAAGAGGCTGCGCAGGAAGCGCCATGCGGGTTGGGATGTAGGAAGCGGTTGACACACGCGGGGGTTCCCGCCGAGGATCCGCGGGCCTGGAGTGAGCATGGGCGACCCCGCCAAGAACCCGAACAAGAAGCGACCCACCATCCTCGTCGCCGACGACGACATCGAGATCCTCGGCCTGGTGACCCGCCAGGTGAGGCGGCTCGACGTTCACGTCCTCGAAGCCAACGACGGCGAGGAGGCCTTGAAGATCGCCCGCCGCGAGCGGCCCGACATGATGATCCTCGACGTGATGATGCCGGGGATGAGCGGCTGGGAGGTCTGCCGGGCGGTCCGTGAGGACCCGAACCTGGAGAAGACGGCGGTCCTCATGCTGACCGGCATCGGCGAGCGGCTCAACGAGATGACTTCGCCGCTCTACGGCGCGGACGCGCACCTCGACAAGCCCTTCGACCACGACGATCTCGACGCGAAGGTCCGCGAGCTCATCCAGAGCAAGGGCTTCGAGGTCTGAGCGGCGCAGCGGCCGGAGGCCCCCCACCGTCCGGGCCCGGCAGCGCGATCACTCGTCCTCGTCGACCATGCGGGACCGGCCGAGCGCGTCGACCGCGCGTTGTGCCGCGGCGGCCTCCGCGGTGCCGGGCACCATGCGCAGCACCCCGCGGTACAGATCGCGGGCGCGTGCCGGGTCACCTCGCTCCGCCCGCCGGGCCTCCTCGATCATGCCGCGCGCGCGCTCGGCGCAGCGGTCCTCGAGCGAGCGCGTGCGCGCGGTCGCGCCGATCTCGGCGGCAGAGCGGACCTGACGGCAGGCGCCCGCGGGATCGCCTGCGAACGACGCTTCGGCGCGGTCGAGCAGCCAGCCCGCGTAGCCCGCGGCGAAGGTGCGGGTGTGGGCCCCCGCGCCGACGGCTCGGTCGATGCGGATCGCCCGCGTGGCATCGGACACCGGCAGCCGCTCGTAGCTCGTGCCGGCCGAGGCGATGCGAGGGTGGAGTCGAGCGAACTCGTCGATCTCACCCGCGAGGCGCTCGAGGGCGGCGCGATCGCGGGCCGGCGCGCTGCGCGATGCCTCGCGCGCAAGGCTCGCGGCGCGGAGGAAGTCCCCGGCGCGGTACGCGGCGATCGCGGCCGCACGGTCCGCGCCCCCCGGTTCGCTCGTCCGCCGCCGGGACGCTCCGCTGCGGACCTCGCGCTCTTCGCGCTCCGGCGCCGGCCCAGGCGGCACGACCGCCGGGTCCGCGACGGTCGCAGGCGGAGGCACGGCACCCGAGGCCGGCACGACCACGGCCGCGGCACCCGAGGCCGGCACGACCCCAGCCGCGGCCTCCGCCGGCGCCGGCTCGGTGGTGGGCGGCGACGGAAGCGGCGCGGGGGCAGGCGCAACCGGCGGAGCCAAGGCGATCGGAGCAGGAGGGGAGTCGGGGAGCCGCGTCGGCACGCCGAGCGCGGGCAGCGGAACTCCGACCGGGGTGCTCGGCGCGATCGGGAGCGCCACCGGCTCGGGCTCGCGCGGCAGCAGGAGCACCACACCCGCGCCGATCACCGAGCCGACGATCGCCACGGCGGCAGCCGCCGCGAAGAGCATCTGCCGGGGCAGGACGATCGACTGCGTGCGGCCATCCCGCGGCGATGGCAGCTCGTCGGTCGAGACCCCGGCGCGCGGCAGCGGAGGACCGATCTGCGGCGTGAAGGCCCCGGCTCCCACGGGCCGCGCCAGCTCTCCCGAGTCAGGCAGGTCGTTCTCGTGGGTCGCGTGGTGCGCATCGGCACGGATGTCGGCGCCCGGCAGCCGGAGCACGAGGATGGTTTCGCCGAGCTCGATGCGGTCGCCGTCGGCGAGCGCCTCGACGTGCGCGCGTCGACCGTTCACCTGGGTCCCGTTGCCGCTCCCGAGATCCCGGAGCGTGATCTGCCCCCGCTCGCTGATCAGCCGAAAATGGCGTCGCGAGACGGAGACGTCCGCGAGGATCACGTCGTTGTCGATGCCGCGCCCGATGGAGGTCTCGCCCTCCTGCAGGATGAATTCCTTGCCCCGATCCTTGCCCGCCTCGACGAACAGAAAAGGGAGCTTGGGAGCGTCTTCGAGGATCGCGGTGCTCTGCTCGGCGAGCGCGTCGTTCTCCTCGACCCGGGTGCTCTCGCTGGAGATCGGGGCGTCCTCGAACTCGTCGAACGCTTCGACGGGGACCGCGCTCGGTGGCGGCAGGGATTCACGCTCGTCGCGGCTGGGCAGATCGCCGAAGGGCGGAGGAGGATCACTCGTCGGCGCCATGAGGTCGGTCGAGGGCCCCTCTCCGAGCCCGCCCAGCGCCGGCGCGGGGACGGGCTCATCGGGGGCGCGCGCACGCGTCGGCTCGGGCGCCAGGGCACCGGGCCGGCCGATGCGGTGCATAGCGCCGGGAGGAGAGGGCATGCGCGGGTCCAAGGGTAGTCAAAGGCCGCGGCGCGCTCAACCGCGCCGAGCTCGCAGCGGACGAGCACGCCCGCAGGGGAACGACGCAGCCCGCGTCGCGTGGCCTTCGCGCGGGCGCTCCGATACCGTCGGGACATGAAGCCGGTGTCCGAGCGCGAGCTGGTCGAGGCGCTGCGCGAGGCGCTCGACGCGGCACGCCCCGACGTTCTGCTCGGGATCGGCGACGACGCGGCCCTGCTCGCGCCCTCGGCCTACCCGATGGCGCTCTCGGTGGACGCGTCGATCGAGGGCGTGCACTTCGAGCGCTCCTTCGCGCCCCTCGAGCGGCTCGCAGCCCGTGCCTTCGCGGCCGCCCTCTCCGATCTTGCCGCGATGGGCGCGACGCCTCGGGCGGCGCTCGTGTCCCTCGTGCTTCCCGAAGGAGACCTGGCCGAGGTGCGGGCGATCGCGGCGGGCCTCGCGGACGCGGCGCGGCGGCACGCCTGTCCCGTCGTCGGCGGCAATCTCGCGCGCGGCGCAGCGCTGCAGCTCCACACGACGGTCGTGGGCGCACAGCTCGATCCGCCGCTCACCCGCAGCGGGGCGCGGGCCGGCGACGATCTTTGGATCAGCGGCACGGTGGGCGGCGCGCACGTCGGACTCACCGCGCTCCTCTCCGGCCGCGACGACGCTGCGCTCGCCCCCTTCATCGAGCGCTGGCGCGATCCGCCAGCACGCCTCGATCTGCGGCATGTGCTGCGGGAGCGCGCGAGCGCGGCGATGGACCTCTCGGACGGTCTTCTGGCCGATGCGCCGCGTCTGGCCGCATCGAGCGGCGTGCGGCTCGTGCTCGATGTCGATCGTCTCCCGCGGCGAGCGGGCCTCGAGGAGGCTGCGAGGCTGCTCGATCTCGACGCGCTCGAGTGCGCCGTCACGGGAGGGGAGGACTACGAACTCTTCTTCGCCGCGCCGCGGACCCACCGCGCGGCGCTCGAAGGGGTCGCCACGCGGGTCGGAGAGGTCGTCTCGGGGCGCGGGGTCGGGCTGCACCGCGACGGCGTGGAACTAGGAGCCAGGCCGGGCTTCGATCACTTCAGGTCTCGGGCTCGGGGATGACGACCACGAAGGCCGCGCCCTGACCGGGCTCGCTCTCGACCCGCACCGTCCCGCCGTGGGCCTCGGCGAGGCGCCTCACGATCGAGAGACCGAGCCCGGTGCCGCCGTGCTCACGGTTGGAGCCCCCATCGACCTGATAGAAGGCGTCGAAGATCTTGGCGTGCTCCGAGGCCGGAATTCCCGGGCCGGAGTCGATCACCCGGAGCTCGACGGCGCGGCGGGGCGCGAGGAAGAGGACGGCACCGAGCCCGTCGCCCTCGTCGCTCGGGGCCGCGCTCGTCTCGGCCGCGCGGAACTGCACCCGGCCGCCGGGTGGCGTGAACTTCAGCGCGTTTTCCGTGAGGTTGAAGAGGACCTGCTTGATCCGGACCGGGTCGGCGTAGACCGGCGGCGTGCCCGGCGCGATCTCGACGCTCAGCTCGATGCCCTTCTTCGCCGCAGCGGGCGCGAACGTCCTGCGCACGTCGTCGAGGAGCTCCTGCGGGTCGAGCCGCTCGGGGTGCACCCGGAGCGCCCCCTGCTCGAGCTTGTTCAGATCCAGCAAGCTCGTGATGAGCTGAAGCAGGTGATCGCCCTTGCTCCGAATCGTGTCGACGAACTCCTTCTGCTCGCCGACGAGGTCCCCGGCGATGCCCGCGGCGAGCATGTCCGAGTAGCCGATGATGCTCGTGAGGGGCGTGCGCAGTTCGTGACTGACCGTGGCGAGGAAGTTCGACTTCAGTCGGTCGAGCTCCTTCAGCCGGTCGTAGGCCTCCTGGAGCGACTCGTTCTTCTCCGTGAGCTCCCGGTAGCTCTGTCGCACGCTCGCGATGTGCATCTGGCTGGTGAGGAAGGCCCGGTGCCCGGAGAAGAGGATGAGATCGAGGATGCGCGCGAAGTGCGCCTCGATGCGGGCCAGCGTGTCCGCCCGCACGCGGGGCATCTGCCCGAGCAGCGCCCTCGCCCGCTCCGGGTCGAAGCGCTCGTCGAGGACCAACAGCTTGCGGGGCACTTCGCGGAGCTCGGCCGGCAGGTAGGGCCCGACGACGAAGCGACCGAGCCGGCGCCCGTGGTAGTCGATCGGTACGATGCGGTACTCCGCGCCGGTGAAGCACGCGTGCGTGGAGTTCGGCCCCTCGGGAACGCTGCGCTTGACGCCGTCGACGATCGACGAGCACGCGAGGCGACCGGCCGACGAGGTGTTGACGTAGCTGCAGATCTCCTGCCCCTCGTGGGCGTCGGCGATGAGCGCCCCCTCCGCCGAGAAGACCCGCACCGGAAGGGCGAAGAGCTCGTGGAAGGAGCGGCACACCTCGGCGAGCGCACGCCGATCGACGACCTGCTCGAGGCGGCCGATGTCGGCGAGGACCAGCTCCTCGGGCTGCGACGGGGCGTTCATCGCCGCGCCTCCGCAGCGCTGGGGGCGGTGAGCCGCACCCGGAGATCCTCGACGAGCGCGCCCGCGTGCAGGCCGAACTTCGCCGCGAGCTGGTGCTCGGCCTCGAGCGCGTTCAGGGTGATCGTGACGAGACCGACGAGGGTCTCGATGACGCCCTGACCGCGGAGCGCGACGGCCTTGAAGACCGGCTCGCGGCCCTTGGCGGCCATCGCGTCGATCTCCTCGTCGGTGCGGATGCCCGGCATGTCGCGCTTGTTGAACTGGATGACGAGCGGCGTCTTGGCCGCATCGATCCCGTTGTCGACGAGGTTCTGCCGGAGGTTCTGGAACGCGGCCGCATTCGCCTTGGTCTCGGAGCGCTGGGAGTCGGCGATGAAGGCGATCCCGTCGGCCCCCTGCAGCACGAGACGCCGGGTGGCGTTGTGCAGCACCTGCCCCGGGACGGTGAAGAGCTTGATGCGCACCGAGAGCCCCTTGCCCGCGCTGATCACGAGGGGCAGGAGGTCGAAGAAGAGCGTGCGGTCGTCCTTCGTCTCGAGCGTCATGAGCCGGCCGCGCAGATCGGGCGCGACGAGCTCGTGAATGGCCTGGAGGTTCGTCGTCTTCCCGCTCAGCGCTGGCCCGTAGTAGACGAGCTTGAGGGTGAGCTCACGCCCCTGGAAGTCGAGCTGCACGAGGGAGGCAGAATACCGAAGAAGAGGGCCCGACCGCAACGCAGAACGCCCGCGCGCAGACTGCGTCCGGCGACGACGCTCGGTCCCTCAGCGCCCCAGCGAGCGCAGCATCGACCAGACCGCAGCCGCGAGCAGCGTCGCGCTGACCCCATAGAGGACGTACTCGAAGCGGCTCTTCGGGGCGGCGTCCGGCCGCGGCGTGCGCGCCATGCGTCCGAGGGCCCGCCCGAGGATCTGCTGCTGGTATCGCTCGGCATCGGCCGCGCGCGCCCCGCCCCCGACGCGCACCGACCGATACCGGGCGCCGAGCTCACCGAGCCGGTCGAGCGCATCCGCAAGCGCGATGGCCCGCTCGTGCGCCCCCTCGTCGTTCCACGCCGCGAGGACCTCGTCCCACGCGCGCACCAGCGGATCGCCATCGGGCTCGGGCAGCTCACTCACGGGACCGGAAGCTACCACCCGGCGGAAACATGGTGCCGTGCGACGCATGCCTGCATGCTCCTACATGAACAGCAGAACAGGCGGGGATGATCCCACTTGATCCACTTCATCCCACCTCGCTCTTGACCGCCCGAAAACCTTACAAAACAGCGTTTCCATAGTTGACAGAGCGGCAAACTCCCTCCTAGCTTCGGCCCTCAGTGGGATCTCGTGGCAACTGGTGCCACGGATGCCCAGCGAGAGGTGAGACGGGTGTTCCGCGGCCAGTACGAGCACGCGATCGACGCGAAGGGCCGCACCTCGGTCCCCGCGAAGTTCCGCGACCTGCTCGAGCCCACCGGCGGCCGCCTGATCCTCACGCGCGGCCTCGAGCCCTGCCTCGTGTGCTGGCCGCTGCGCGAGTGGCTCGCCTTCGAGGAGCGCCTCGCCGCGCTGCCCCAATTCGATCCCAGCGTCGCGATGATTCGGCGCATCTACGTATCCGGGGCGGTCGATCTCGAGATCGACAAGCTCGGCCGGGTGCTCGTGCCGAAGGAGCTGCGCGACGCCGCCGGCCTCGATCGCGAGGCCCTCTGGGCCGGCATGGGCCGCCACGTGGAGCTCTGGAGCAAGCCGCGCTTCGACGCCCTTCGCGCTCAGGTGCTCGACGACGCCGACCGCCGCGCCGACATCGCGCGTCGCCTCGCGGAGCTCGGCCTGTGAGCGCCCACGCTCCGGTGCTGCTCGACGAGACCGTCGCAGCGCTCGCGCCGCGCCCCGGCGGGGTGTACTGCGACTGCACGCTCGGCCGCGGCGGGCACGCCCGCGCGATCCTCGAGGCCGCCGGCCCGGACGGCCGGCTCATCGGCATCGATCGTGACCCCGCGGCGCTCTCGGAGACCGAGGCACTCCTGCGCCCATTCGGAGACCAGGTCCGGCTGGTCCACGGACGCTTCGGCGACGTGAAGCAGCACCTCGATGCGCTGGGCATCGGGCCGCTCGACGGCCTCTGCGCGGACCTCGGCGTCAGCTCGCCACAGCTCGACCGAGCCGAGCGGGGCTTTTCCTTCCAGAAGGATGGTCCGCTCGACATGCGGATGGATCCGAGCCGCGGGCCGAGCGCCCGGGAGGCGATCCACGACCTCTCCGAGCGAGAGCTCGCGGACGTGATCTACGAGCTCGGCGAGGAACGGCGGAGCCGCCCGATCGCGCGCGCCATCAAGCAGCGCGACGCCGAGGGCCGGCTCGAGAGCACCGCGGATCTGCGGCAGGCCATCGTGACCGCGACCGGCGAGCGGCGGGGCCCCGGCATCGACCCGGCGACCCGCACGTTCCAGGCGCTGCGCCTGTACGTGAACGACGAGCTCGGCGAGCTCGATCGCCTCCTCGATGCGCTCGTCGACCTCCTCGCACCGGGCGGCGTCGCGGCGATCATCTCGTTCCACTCGCTCGAGGATCGGGCCGTCAAGCGCGCGTTCGCCCGCGATCCCCGGCTCGTCCCGCTGACGAAGAAGCCGATCACCGCGAGCGATGCGGAGTGCGCCCGAAACCCCCGGGCCCGCAGCGCGAAGCTGCGCGCCGCCCGACGCACGAGCGAGGCCCGAGCATGAGGTTCAAGCCCATGACGCTGTGGACGCTGGCGGTGATCGCCGCCTCGCTCGCGTTCATCGCCCACCTGATGCTCCGCTTCGAGACGGTGCGGCTCGGCTACGAGGTCGGCCGGGCCCGCCGAGAGCAGCGTCGGCTCGTCGAGGAGCGTCGTCTTTATTCCATCGAGGCCGCGACCCTGCGCGACGTCGAACGCGTCGAGACGATCGCCCGCGGCTCCCTCGGCATGGAGATGCCCGAGGCCGACCGCATCGTCCCCGTCGGCACCGCCGCCACCCGCACCCGCCGCGCCGCCGGGCGCATGCACTGACCTCAGACCCTTCGATGAAGAACCTCGATCCGAACCGACTGCGCTGGGTGCGACTCCGCATCGCGGTGCTGCTCGTGCTCTTCCTCGGCGGGGCAGGAGGGCTCGTGCACCGGGCCTTCGATCTGCAGGTGGTGCAAGCAGACACGCTTCGGGCCGAGGCCGAAGAGGCCCAGCTCCGGGACGTGCACCTCTCGCCCAAGCGCGGGACCATCTACGACCGCAACGGGGAAGAGCTGGCGGTCTCGGTCGACGTCTCGAGCATCTACGCGAACCCGCGTCACATGCGCCGCAACGGCGTCGACGTGGACGGCGTCGCCGCCCGGCTCGCGCCGCTCCTCGACGTGCCGATCGACCGGCTGCTCTCCCGGCTGCACCAGGATCGCTACTTCGTGTGGATCGAGCGGCAGGTCTCCCCGGAAGAGGCCGCGGCAGTCCGTGAGCTCGACGTCGAGGGGCTCGAGATCACGACCGAGTCGGAGCGTTTCTATCCGAACCGCACGCTCGCGGCGCACCTCCTCGGCTCGGTGAACGTCGACGGAGAGGGCCTCGAGGGGCTCGAGCTGAGCCTCGAAGAGCGCCTCCGCGGTGAGAGCGCCGTCGTGCCCGCCTTGCGTGACCGACGCGGACGGGTGGTCTTCGCCGAACACCTGCTCGACGACCGCACCTCGCTCGGCGACGATGTCACGCTGACGATCGACCGGGCCATCCAGTCGGTCGCCGAGCGGGAGCTCGAGCTCTCGGTGCGGACCTTCGAGGCGCAGGCGGGCAGCATCGTCGTGCTCGATCCGAACACCGGCGAGATCCTCGCGATGGCGAGCTATCCGACCTTCGATCCGAACGATCCCGGCAGCTCCCCTCCCGCCTCGCGACGCTTCCGGGCGATCACCGATCGGTTCGAGCCGGGCTCGACGGTGAAGCCCTTCACCATCGCGGCGGCGCTTGCCGCCGGCGTGCTGCGGCCCTCCGAGGAGATCGACTGCGAGGGCGGCCGCATGGAGGTCGAGGGCGCCGCGCCGATCACCGACGACCACGCCTGCACCGGACCGCTCACGCCCGCTGAAGTGCTGTCGCACAGCTCGAACATCGCCTCGGCGAAGATCGGACGGCGCCTGACCGCGCGCGGTCTGTACCGCGCGTTCCGGCGCTTCGGCTTCGGCGCGCCGACCGGGCTTCCGCTGCGGGGCGAGACGGGCGGGCTGCTCCGTCACCACTCCGAGTGGTACGAGCGTGACCTCCTCTCGATCTCCTTCGGGCAGGGCGTCGCAGTGAACGCGCTGCAGCTCGCGCTGGCGATGGGCGTCATCGCCAACGGGGGGCGCCTCATGGAGCCCGTCCTGATCGACCGTGTGCTCGACGCGAACGGCGACGTGGTCGAGGACCACGAGGCCGCCGTCCGAAGGCAGGTGATCCCGCGAGCGACGGCGCGGCTCGTCGCCGACATGCTCACCTCGGTGACGGGCGCGGACGGCACCGGCACCGAAGCGGCGATCGACGGCTACCTCGTCGCAGGCAAGACCGGCACGGCGCAGAAGGCCGACGACGTGCACGGCGGCTACCACGCCGATCGCTGGCTCGCCTCCTTCGTGGGCTTCGTGCCGGCCGAAGCGCCGCGGCTCGTGATTGCGGTGATCGTCGACGAGCCGACCATCGATCACTACGGCGGTGTGGTCGCCGGTCCGGTGTTTCGCCGGGTCGGGGAGGCCGCGCTCCGCCACCTCGGCGTGCCGCCCTCGGGCTCCGGCGAGGCCCTCGAGCGGATGGCGGACGAGGCGCGAGCGCGGCTGGCCGCTGCGCGCGCCGCAAGTCCGACGATCGAGGAGAGCACCGCGGAGGCCACCCCGAACGAGGACGGCGGGCCCAGCCTCGATCCCCGCGAGCCGGGCGAGGACGAGGCCCGGGTCCCGGCCTTGCTCGACCGCAACCTCCGCGCGGCCCTCGTCGCGCTCGATGCGGCCGGCCTCGTCGCCGAGGTCGTCGGCGAAGGTCGCGTCACCGAGGTCGCGCCGCCGCCGGGAGAGATCGTCCCGCTCGGCTCGACCGTGCACCTCGTGCTCGGGCGCCCGAGCGCGCGTCCGGAAGATGTCGAGTTCGACGAGCCGGCCGAGGTGACGCCGTGAGCATCACGCTCGGAGACCTGGCGCGGCTCGGCCTGATCGAAGGCCTGCGCGGCGCGGCCGAAACGCGGCTGATGGGATGCACCCAGGACTCGCGGCAGGTCGAGGCGGGCGATGCGTTCCTCGCGCTCGGCGGCGCGCGCACCGAGGGGCTGCGCTTCGCGCGCGAGGCCATCGCTCGCGGGGCCGTCGCGGTGATCGGCGAGGGACCGAGCGCGGAGCTGGCGGAGGTCCCGAGCGCGACCTTCGTGGGGGAGCCGCGCGCCGCGCTCGCGCGGATCGCTTCGGCGATCTACGGGGCCCCGAGCCGCGAGCTCTGCACGATCGGGATCACCGGGACGAACGGCAAGACGACGACGACCTGGATGCTCGACGAGGCGCTCCACGCCCTCGGCCATCGGCCGGCGCTGCTCGGCACCGTCGAGGCCCGCGGTCCGGGGTTCCGCGCGCCGAGCGTGCTCACGACGCCCGAGGCGGACACGGTCGAACGATTCGCCCGACGGGTGCTTCGCGCCGGCGCGAGCCATCTCGTGATGGAGGTGTCGAGCCACGCACTCACCCAGCGGCGCGTCGACGGCGTCCACTTCGAGGTCGCGGGCTTCTCCAACCTCACCCAGGATCACCTCGACTTCCACGGCACGATGGAGGCCTATTTCGAGGCCAAGGCGCGGCTCTTCCTCGATCTCGAGCCCGCCGCGTGCTGCGTGAACGTCGACGATCCGTGGGGAGCACGGCTCGCCGAGCACCTCCGCGCGCGGGCAGGCCGCGCGACGCTGATCCGGGTGTCCGCGGCGGGCGCCGCCGCGGAGATCCGCGCCCGCTCGGTGCACACCGGCCGGGGCGGTCTCGTCGTCGACGCCGAGACCCCGCTCGGTCCGCTGCACGTCGAGAGCCCGATGCTCGGCGCGCACAACGTCGAGAACATGCTGCTCGCGGCGGCGTGCCTGCTCGGCACGCAGCGCTACCCGGCGCCTTCGCTCGACGCGCTCGGCCGAGTGCTCGGGGCTGCCCGCGGCGCGCCTGGAAGACTCGAGCGCATCCCGGATGGCCGCGACGTCGCGGTGCTCGTCGACTACGCGCACAGCCCCGATGCACTCGAAAAAGTCCTCCGCGCGCTCCGGCCGATCACCCCCGGCCGGCTCTTCTGCGTCTTCGGCTGCGGCGGCGACCGCGACACCGGCAAGCGTCCGCTCATGGGCGGCGTCGCGGGCGCGCGCGCCGACGTCGTGGTCGTGACCAGCGACAACCCCCGCACCGAGGATCCGAACGCGATCATCGACATGATCCTGCCGGGGCTCACGACGCTCCCTGAGACCACGACCTCGGCGATCGCGGACTGCCGGCGAGGGCGCACGGTCGTTGCGAACCGGCGCGATGCCATCACCCTCGCGATCGGCGCCGCGCGGGCGGGCGACACCGTGCTCATCGCCGGCAAGGGCCACGAGGACTACCAGATCCTCGGCACCGAGAAGGTGCACTTCGACGACCGCGAGGAAGCGCGCGCCGCGGTCCGCGCAGCGGGGGGTGCCTGATGGCCACTCCGCTCCCGTCGAACCTCGCCTCGTTCAGCCGCGACGAGCTCGTCCTCGCTACCGGCGGCCTGCTCGCGCAGCGCGGAGCACACGACGCGTTCCGTTCGGTCGTCACCGACTCGCGGCGCGCGACCGAGGGCGCGATCTTCGTGGCGCTCGCCGGCGATCGCTTCGACGGCCACGCCTTCGTCGACGAGGTGACTGCGCGGGGCGTCTCGGCGCTCGTCGTGTCGCGCGAGGTCAGCGCGCCGCCCGGAGTCACCGTGGTGCGGGTGCCCGACACGCTGGATGCGCTCGGAGGCCTCGGTCGCCATCACACGCGACGGCTGCGGTCCGAGGGCGCGCTGCGCACGGTGATCGGCATCACCGGCTCGGTGGGGAAGACCACGACGAAGGAGATGCTCGCCGCAGCGCTCGCCGAGGACCGGCCTGCCGGCTCGGTCCGCGCGACCGAGGGCAACCTCAACAACCGCATCGGTGTCCCCATGACCCTCCTCGCGCTCGACGCCAGCGTCGAGCTCGCGGTGATCGAGATGGGCATGAACCTGCCGGGCGAGATCGCCCGCCTCGCGGGAATCGCCGAGCCCGATCTCGGGATGGTGACGGCAGTCGCCGCGGCGCACACCGAGGGCGTCGGCTCGCTCGACGGCGTGGCCCGCGAGAAGGCGAGCCTGCTCGTGGCCCTGCCGTCCAGCGCCCTGGCGGCCATCGCGCCCGCCGACGACCTGGTGATCGAGCCGCACCTCGCGGCGGTGCGAACCCCGCTCGTGCGCGTCGGGGTCAGCGAGCGCGCCGAGGTCCGGGTGCTTCGGAGCGGCACGCAGCCGTCGGGCACACAGCTCGTGGTCGGCTTCGATCCGCGGCTCTGCCCCGAGCCCGAAGCGCGGCACTTCGAGCTCTCGCTGCCGCTGCTCGGCGCGGGCGCCGCCCGCAACGTCGCGATGACGCTCGCTGCCGTGGCCAAGCTCTCTGGCTTCGCCGGCCTCGAGCGGGCCCGACGCGCCCTCGCGCGCCTGCGCCCGACGCCGGGACGCCTCGCGCTCGAGGCAGGCACGCGCGGAACGCTCCTGCTCGACGACAGCTACAACGCCAGCCCGCGGGCGATGGAGAACGCCCTCGAGACCGCCGCGGAGCTCGCGCGCTGCTCGGGTGGCCGACTCGTCGCGGTGCTCGGCGAGATGCTCGAGCTCGGCGTTCTCGAGGCAGAGAGCCACGCCCGCGTCGGCGAGACCGCAGCGCGGCTCGGCGTATCCCTCCTCGTCGCCTGCGGCGCACGCATGCGCATCGCAGCCGAAGAGGCCCGCGAGCTCGGATGCGATTTCGTACTGAGTGAGGCCGACCCGCTCGGCGCCATCGAGCCCGTCCGCTCCTTCGTGCAGCCCGGCGACGTGATCCTCGTGAAGGGCTCGAGGGGCCTTCGGATGGAGCGCGTCGTCGAAGCCCTGAGGACCCGTGGCTCGAGCCCCCCGGACGGAGGCGCGAGCCCGTGATCTACGCCCTGCTCTACCCGCTCCACGATCAGTTCCACGCGCTCAACGTGCTGCGCTACGTGCCGTTCCGCGTGCTCGCCGCGACGATGACGGCGATGCTGCTGACCTTCGGGCTCTACCCGTGGTTCATCCAGCGCCTGCAGTCGCGGCAGATTGGTCAGGTGGTCCGCAAGGACGGTCCCGCGAGCCACTTCAGCAAGGCCGGGACCCCGACGATGGGCGGCGCGCTCATCCTGCTCGCCCTCGTGCTCGCGACGGTGCTCTGGGCCGATCCGACTTCGAGCGCGGTGTGGCTGACCCTCTTCGTCACGGCCGCCTACGGCGGCATCGGCTACATCGACGACGCGGCGAAGGTCCGCAAGAAGAGCACCGACGGTCTGAGCGCGCGCGGCAAGCTGCTCCTGCAGTTCGGCATCGCGATCCCGGTCTGCGCTTACCTCTGGTACGGCGACGATGGGCTCGGCGCCGACTGGATGGAGCTCAGGAACCACCTCGCGCTGCCCCTCCTCGCCTTCCCGCACGACGCAGGCGACGCGGCCACCTACGCGCGCGCGCTCACCGACTATCCCGCCGTTCTCCCCGGCTGGCTGTACGTGTTGTTCGCCGCCTTCGTGGTGGTGGCGACCTCGAACTGCGTGAACCTGACCGACGGGCTCGACGGGCTCGCCATCGGCCCGGTGATGATCAACGCCGCGACCTACGCCGTGCTCGCGTACATCACCGGCCTCGTGCTCTTCGGCGAGTCGGTCGCCGGCTACCTGCGGCTGCCCGAGCTCGCGAGCGCGTCGGAGCTCGCGGTGCTCTGCGGGGCGCTGATCGGCGCGGGCTTCGGCTTCCTCTGGTACAACACCTATCCGGCGCAGGTCTTCATGGGGGACGTGGGCTCGCTGGCCCTCGGCGGGGCCCTCGGCATGCTCGCCGTCCTCACCAAGAACGAGCTGCTCTCGGTGCTGCTCGGCGGGATCTTCGTGCTCGAGGGCGTGTCCGTGATCGGACAGGTCCTCAGCTTCCGCCTCTTCAAGAAGCGCATCTTCCTCATGGCCCCGATCCACCACCACTTCGAGAAGAAGGGGTGGCCCGAACCGAAGGTGATCGTCCGGTTCTGGATCATCGCGGTGATGCTCGCGATCGCGAGCCTCGCCACCCTGAAGCTGAGGTGACGGTGGAGCTCGCGGGCAAGGACGTCGTCGTCGTCGGGGCCGGCAAGAGCGGCCTCGCAGCTGCGCGTCTGCTCGCGCGGGCGGGCGCGCGCGTCGTACTGAACGACAAGAAGACGCTCGCAGAGCTCGGCGCGGCCGGGACCGAGGCGGCGGCGCTCGCCGCGACGAACACGCTGCGCCTCGAACTCGGCGGTCATCCTGCCGCGCCCTTCGAGCGCGCCGATCTGGTCGTCCTCTCGCCCGGGGTGCCGGTGCTCGCCGCCGTCGAAGACGCCCGGCGGCGCGGCGCTCGAGTGTGGGCGGAGGTCGAACTCGCGAGCCGCTTTCTGAAGGGTCGTCTCGTCGGCATCACGGGCTCGAACGGCAAGAGCACGGTGACCACGCTCGTCGGCGAGATGGCGAAGCTCGGCGCGCGGCCGAGCTTCATGGGCGGCAACCTCGGCGACGCGCTCACGCTCGCCTTGGACACCCCAGCCGCCGGCCCGGACGGCGTGGTCGTCGCCGAGCTGTCGAGCTTCCAGCTCGAAGATATCGAGACCCTGCGCTGCGGCGTCGCCGCGTGCCTCAACATCACCGACGACCACCTCGATCGGCACGGTACGTTCGCAGCCTACGCTGCGGCGAAGGGGCGGATCTTCCAGCACCAGACCCGGGACGACCACGCGGTCGTGATGGCCGGCGACGAACTCTGCCTCTCGCTCGCCCGCGCCGGATCGGCGCGCCTCCACACCTTCGGTCCGGGGGGTGAGGTCGATGTGCGCGACGGGGCCATCGTCGACCGCGAGAGTGGCCTCTGTTTTCCGCTGTCCGGGCTCCGCATCGTGGGCCGGCACAACCACTGGAACGCCTGCGCTGCGGCACTCATCGCGCGGCTCGCGGGTCTGCCGGTCGAGCACATCGAGGCGGTGCTCGCGAGCTTTCCCGGGCTGCCCCACCGCATGGTCGAGGTGCGGCGCCTCGGAGGGGTCGCCTACTACGACGACTCGAAGGCGACGAACGTCGGTGCGACCGTGGCGGCGCTCGAGGGGCTGCGCGGCATGGACGGAAAGGTCGTCCTCATCGCCGGAGGCGTGGACAAGGGAGGGAGCTACGGACCGGTGCGCGAGCGCATGGACGCGCTTGGGCGCGCCGTGGTGCTCATCGGCGAAGCCAGCCCGCTCATCTCGCGCGCCTTCGCGGGCAGCGCGCTCCCGCTCGAGGGCGCCACCACGATCGACGACGCGGTCGCCCGCGCCCGCCGCCTCGCACGCCCCGGAGACGCGGTCCTGCTCGCCCCTGCGTGCGCGAGCTTCGACATGTTCCGCGGCTACGCGCACCGCGGCGACGAGTTCGCCAGGGCCGTGCTCGCCCTGTCCGAGGAGGAGCCGTGAGCCTGCTCGACCGTGTCTCGCGCGCGAGCGCTTCCACTCCCCCGGAGAACGGCCGTGCGCGGCGCTCGGCGGCCCCGCCCGCCCCTACGGCCGCGCCGGGGCCTCGCCCGACGCCGGGACGCATCCCGGCCCAGGACGCGATGGATCCCCTGCTCGTCGGGGTCGTCCTCGCGCTGGTCGCGTTCGGCGTCGTGATGGTCTTCTCCGCGTCGGCGATCTTCGCCGAGGAGGAGTTCGGCGACGGCATGCGGCTGCTCGTGCGGCAGTCGCTCTTCGCCGCGGTCGCCGTGCCCGTGATGCTGCTCGTGGCGCGCATCGACTACCGTCGCTTCCGGCCGCTCACCTACGTCGTGCTCCTCGGCACCGTGGCGCTCCTGGTCCTGACCTTGCTCGTCGGACGCACGGCGGGAGGCGCCACGCGCTGGATCCGGATCGGTCCCGTCGACATCCAAGCCGCCGAGGTCGCCAAGCTCGCGTTGGTGATGTTCCTGGCGCACTCGCTGGGCAAGAAGGCCGACCGCATCACGCAGTTCACCATCGGCGTCCTGCCGCACCTCGTCGTGATGGCGGTCCTGTCGGGCCTCTGCCTCCTGCAGCCCGACCTCGGCAGCGCCCTGATGCTGGGCATGCTGACGCTCATCCTGCTCTTCGCAGCCGGTGCGAAGCTCGGACCGATCCTCGGCGCCGTCGGCGGCGCCGTCATCGCGACCGCGGGGGTCATCCTCAGCTCCCCCTGGCGCATGGCGCGGGTCGAGGCGTTCCTCGATCCTTTCGCGCACCGCGAGGGCGCTGGCTACCAGATCGTCGAGTCGATCGTCGCGTTCGGCTCCGGCGGACTCACCGGCGTCGGACTCGGCGACAGCCGGCAGAAGCTGTTCTACTTGCCCGAAGCCCACACCGACTTCATCGGCGCGATCGTCGCGGAAGAGCTCGGCTTCGTCGGCGTGATGGCGCTGCTCGCCGCCTTCCTCGTCATCCTCTGGCGGGGAATCCGCGCGGCCCTCCGCGCGCCCGACGACTACGGGAGTTGGCTCGCCATCGGCGCCACGTCGCTCGTCGTGCTCTCGGCCTTCTTCAACCTCGCGGTGGTCATGGGCCTCTTGCCGACGAAGGGACTCACCCTGCCCTTCGTCAGCTACGGCGGCAGCTCGCTGGTGGTCTCCGCGGCGGCGATTGGCGTCGTGTTGAGCGTGGGACGCGCGCGGCCGCTGCCGGGCGCAGCCGAGACGCCGGCCGCACCGGCGAGGGACGAACAGGGCGCGAGCGAGGGGCCACCGCAGGCGAAGGCGGCGGCCACGAACCGGCGATCGAAGGCGGCTTGAGCTCGCGGGCGCGGGCGTTCGGTGGAGGCAGCATGTCGGCAGACTTCAACATTCTCATCGCGGGTGGTGGCACCGGCGGTCACCTGTTTCCCGGCATCGCGGTGGCCGAAGAGCTCCGGCGTCGCGTGCGCGACGTGGGGGTCTCATTCGTCGGGACCGAGCGCGGGATCGAATCGCGCGTGCTCCCTAAGCTCGGAGAGCGGCTCGACCTGCTCGACGTGACGCCACTCCAGGGCCGGACCCCGCTCGCGCTGCTCGAGAGCCTGATGAAGCTCCCGGCCGCCTACACCCGGGCGCTCTCGATCCTCGCCGAGCGCAAGCCTGCGGTGGTGCTCGGAGTGGGCGGCTACGCGTCGGGCCCGATGCTGCTCGCGGCCTGGACGAAGGGCATCCCGATCGCGCTCCTCGAACAGAACGCGGTGCTCGGCCTGACGAACCGTGTGCTCGCCCCCCTCGTGGGGCGCGCCTACCTGACCTTCGACGCGACAGCGGCCACCTTCGGGCCACGCGCGCGGGTCGTTGGCAATCCCGTGCGACGCTCCTTCGTGGATGCCACGCGCTTGGCCCAGACCGATCCGGAGGGCTTCGAGGCACGCGCCCGGAAGATCCTCGTCATCGGCGGCTCGCAGGGCGCCAGAAAGCTCAACGAAGCGATCCCATCGGCCCTCGCGCGCCTCGCTCCGGTCGGCTCCTCCTTCGAAATCGTGCATCAGACCGGCGCAGCGATGCGCGACGAGGTCGCGGCGCAGTACGCCTCGCTGGGCGTCTCGGCCGAGGTCGTCCCCTTCATCGACGACATGGCGCGGGCCTACGCGGGCGCGATGCTGGTGATCGCCCGCGCCGGCGCGACGACCCTCGCCGAGCTGACCGCGGTCGGGCGGCCCTCGGTCCTCGTGCCCTATCCGTTCGCCGCCGAGGACCACCAGTCGAAGAACGCGGAAGAGCTCGCGCGCGCGGGCGCAGCGATCGCGATCCGCGAAGACCAGCTCGATGACGAGACCCTGGACCGGGCACTCGGCGGGCTGCTCAGCTCCCCCGATCGCCGGCGTGCGATGGCCGCGGCCGCCCGTCGCCTCGGCCGCCCCGACGCGGCCGCCGCCGTGGTCGACGACCTCTTCGCGTGGCTGGCAGTCAGCGGCGCGTCCGTGGCCGGGGAGACACCGGTCCGGCCGCCTCCCGACGGCTCGCTGCTCAGGACCACCGAGAGCGCACCGAGGGCGACCATCGACTTCCGCGCCGGCCGCGACGAACTCGTCCTGCGGCGCTCTCCGCGTTCCCCGGTGCCGCCGGCGCGGCTCGTACCGCTCCGCCGGCCGCGCTCGCTTCCGGTCTGACACCTCGACGCGGACGATCCGTCCGAGGCAATGCGAGCCGAACGCGCGCGCCGCGCCGTGCCCCCTCGGGGCCTCCCGCGGGGGTCAGCGCGTCAGGGGGACGAGAGGGGCGGCGGAATGGCCGGGCTGCTCGCGGAGGGGACCGAGATGGTCCGCACGGTTTCCGTCGGCGTCCGGGGGTCGATGAAGACGCTCACGCGCGTGCTGCCGGTGTCGTAGAGCTCGCCGCCTTCGCACTGGTTGGCTTGGCGCTCGAGGCCCGTCAGGGCCTGACCGAGCACCGTGATCACGGTGAAGTTGTGCTGGGCCGTCGAGTCGAACGAACTCGAGGTGTTGAAGGCGCTGACGTAGTCAGCCAGCGTGTTTCGCCGTGCATTCACTTGGGTGAGCACGTCGTCGTAGCAGAGCGCGAGCGTCGCACGACCGCCGGCGCGGGCGTCGTTCAGGAGCTGGAGCACGCGGGAACTGAGCGTGTCGGCATTGCTGCTGACGCGGGACACCTCGGCCTGCGCCTCGGTGAAGGACAGGTCGGCGATGCGGCGCCCGGTGAGGGTCGTGTCGCGCTCGGCAGCGTCGGAGGTGCCCGCAGTCGCCTCGGCGTCCGTCGAGTTGAACTGCGCGGCGGCGAGGCCGAGACCGCCCATGAGGACGATGGCGGCGGCCCAGAAGCCGATGGAGCGAGAAGCGGTGGACATGGAAGGCCTCGACGAAAGGCAGGACGCCGGACGGGATGTAGCGCCCCAGCTCGCGGTCTGTCAACGCGCCGGGGACGCGCGATGGTGGCGCGCGGCGTCGCAAGCGTTCACGCAGCTCGCGCGAACCCGTCCCGCTCGACCACATCGACCGCCCAGGACGCCCCGAGGAGGGACGCACGCACCCACTCCGCGAGTGAATGGGCCATCCAGAGCGCAGGGCCTGGCGCGGCGCCGAAGGTCAGTCGACCGTCACGCGCGGAGAGGGTCGGGGCGAGCGCCACGAGCAAGCGAAGCCGGTCTTCGAGGGCCCCGCGTCCCGTGTCTGGACCGAGCTCGAGGCGAAGTGCGACGGGGCCCCGACGTTCGGCCTGCACCGCCCGCTCCACGCGCGTGAAGAACGCGCGCAGCGTTTCGCCCGCGCGGGGCAAGAAGGCGGTCCCCGCTGCGGCGGGGATGGACGCTCCGGGCTCGACGACGATGTAGGCGCTCATGGCTCCGCTCCGACGTTCCCGGTTTCTCTGGGCACGCCAGCCGGTCTCGTCGAGCGTTGGAACGCCGCTCGTCCGGAGACGTTTCACGAAGAAGCGTAACGGCACGGGGGCACGACGCCCGGGGCGGGGCCGCCGGCGTTCACGGGCCCCGAACGAGCAAGGCGGGCGGGCGAGGTAGCCGCCGCGCGATCAGCCGCCCTCGGCGGGGGCCCACCACGGGTTCTCTTCCTCGGCGGGCGGCTCCGGCGGAGCGGGCGGAGGCGCCGCGGGCGGAGGCGCCGCGGGCGGAGGCGCCGCGGGCGGAGGCGCCGCGGGCGGAGGCGCCGCGGGCGGAGGCGCCGCGGGCGGAGGCGCCGCGGGCGGAGGCGCCGCGGGCGCAACGGGAGACGCGGCGGGGGGCGCAGCCCCCCGGCGGCCACGTCGGCCACGGCCGCGCGGCTCCTCGACTGGGGGAGGAGGAGGGGGCGGCGCAGGCGCCTCCTCCTCGACCTCTTCCTCCTCGCTGCCGCCGGAGCCAAGCCACCAGGGCGTGCCGCCGCCCGCCCCGGTGTCACCGCCCGAAGCGCCCGCGGTTCCGGCGCCGGTGCTGCCCGTGCCTCCGGTCCCAGCCGTGCCAGTCCCAGCCGTGCCGGTCCCAGCCGTGCCAGTCCCAGCCGTGCCAGTCCCAGCCGTGCCGCCGCCGACGGCGCCACCGGCGGTCGTGCCGCCCCCTGCCACGCTGCTCGCCACGGTCGCGGGCGGCTCCCGGGTTTCCCAGAACGGCCGGATCGAGGCGTCGCGCGCCGCCGCCGACGTCGCGTTCGCGCGACGCTCCCAGAACGTCCACCACGGCGCGTCGGCGGGGATGGCCCGCTCGAGGACCGCCGTCGGGGCGCTCGGCGTGACCGGCGCACCGCCGCGCACCGAGATGACGAAGGTCGCCCGCATGCGGCGGGCCCGGAACCGCGGGAAGGCGATCGCGGCGACCCGCTCCTGCATGCAGGTCACGAGCTCCGGGGTGTTCGGTGCGACGCCGATCTCGTCGGGGCGTCCGTCGCCGTTGAGGATGAAGACGAGGCGCACCTGACCGAGGACGGGGTTGCGGGCGATCTCGCCGGCGACGCACTCCCGCAGTGGCTCGGCGTGCTCCGCGAAGGTCTGGTTGATCTGTTCCTGGCTGAGGCGCTCGGGGAGCTCCGCCTCGGCCCGTCGCGCCGCCTCGGCCGCAGCCGCGGCGGCGTCCGCGGCCTCGCGGGCAACCCGGTCGTCCTCGGTGCGCCGCTCGGTCTCGAAGAGCCCCGTGATGCCCTCGCGGAGCCCGGTCATCGTCCGGGCGTCGCCGGCCAGCGCGGTGAGCCCCTCCCGGCCGGCGGTCCCACCCAGGCGGAAGATCCCGGTCGCGGCCCACACCAGTGCCTCCGGATGCTCCTGGAACGAGGAGTCGGAGTGATACAGCACGAGGAAGCGCTCGAGCGCCGGGACCACCGACGCGTCACCGAGTTCGACGACGGCCTGCACGACGAGCGGCAGGATCGCCGCCGGCGTCTCGTGGTCATTCATCTGCTGCACGAGCCCTGGCACCGCACTCGTGACCCGGGCCTCCATCAAGGAGGGCACGATGACCTCGAGGGGCGGCACGGCCGTGTCTTCGATGAAGTCGTAGCGGCGCCCGAGGGCGCCGACGAGGTGCTCTGCACCCGTCGTGCGACCTCGCAGCGCGGCCGCGATTGCCTCACGGACGGTGCCTGGCATGTGCCGCTGACCGTAGAGGTCGAGCAGATCGCGGGTGATCTCCGCGTCGGGGATCGTCGCGAGCATCCGGACGGCGTACGCCCTCGCATCGACCAGGCGGTTGTCGGGGTCGAGGACGATCTCCGAGAGCATCTCGCGCATCGGCCTCGGCGTGCCGCCCGCGACGGTCGGAGCGAAGCCGGCGACGTCGAGCGAGACCGATGCGAGCTGCATCGGCGTGCCCCCGGTCCAGCCGTCGCTGCCGCTCGTGCGGTCGAGCAGGCGCATCGCCCCCTGCTCGCCCACGGTGAGCAAGCCGCCCTCGAGCGCCTGCGCGCCGATGACGTCCTGCTCGAGGATCCGCGCCCAGCGAAGCGAGCCGTCGAGGTCGTACGCGAACACGTAGCGGTAATAGACGAAGTAGTACGTGCCGCCGGCGATCGAGATCGAATCCGGCGATGCGGGCGAGGGCGCGAAGTACACCCGGATCCGGCCGCGGGCCGAGCGGGTTCCCGGCTTCGGCACGAAGCCATCGTCGAAGATGTCCGGAGAGCGCGGCAGCCCGTCCACCGGGAGCTCGATGCGGGTCGCTCCCTCGCGCGTGCCGCTCACCGAGCCGTGCGTCAGGCGGTAGATGCCTCGGTGTCCGTAGTAGATGCCGGTCGGGTCCTGGAAGATCCAGGCCACGACGTCGTCGGTGGAGCGCAGGCGAGCGAGCTCGACGCCGGTCGTCTCGTCGAGGACGGCGATGTTCTGCCGCTCCCAGGGCACGAGCACCATGCCCGCAGAGGCAACGGGCTGGCCGAAGACGCCCTCGACCTCGTGCCGCCAGCGGGTCTCGCCCGTGAGGGCATCGAGCGCCGCCACGTGGCCTTCACGCCGGGCGCCGCCGAGCGCGCCGACGGTCGCCGCGAAGTAGATCGTGTTGCCATCCCGTGCGGCGCCGACGTAGCCGAGCTGCTCGGGCAGCTCCGCCGTCCAGCGAACGCTGCCGCTCCGGAGCTCGAGCGCGACGAGGCGCCCGCGCTCGCCGACGAGGACGAGGTCCTCGAGGATCTCCGGGCGGGTCTCGGGGGTGCTCGCATGCCGCCAGCGCTCGGCGCCGGACTCGACGTCGATGCACACCACCGCGCGCGGCTCCTCGTGGGTCGTCACGACCACCAGCGGCGTCTCGAGCGCGTTGTTCGGGTGCTCGTGCGCTTGCGGCGGCGGCAGCCGGTCCATGACCGGCGTGAACTGGTCGGCGACGTTGTCGCTGAAGCGGTAGCTGAAGGCCGTCCGGGTGGCCGGACCGCAGCCGGCAAGCAGGGCGACGGCGACGATGAGGGAGCGGTTCACGAGCCACCTCCGACCGAGCTCTCGAGCGGGATGCGTGAGAGCGTGTCCATGACGGTCTGACGCAGCCGGCTCCGGTCGCGGTCGCCGAACGTGCCGAGGTACGTGCTGAGGAACTCCCGCACCTGACGGCCGGAGACCTCTCCGAGCCGGGTGACGATCCCGACCCGTGCCTCCTCGCCAATCTCGCTGCGCCGCAGGTACTGCTCGTAGCCGGCGAGCATCACCGAGAGCGGGACCCGCCCGAGGTAGGCGTCGAAGCGGCCGATGCTGGCCTCGTCCCCGAGCTGTCCAATCGCGGTGGCCGCCTCGATCACGCCGCGGTCGAAGGCGCGGAAGAGCAGTTCCAGCGAGGGGCGTGAGCCGATCGTGCCAAGGGCGAGGGCGCAGTTGGAGCGCACCTCGCGGTCGCTGTCGCGCAGCCCGGCCTCGAGGAGCGCGGGGACGCGGCGATCCTCGATGACGGCGAGGGCGCGATAGGCCCGACGGCGGGCGCCGGCGCGGCGGTGGTGCGTGAACTCGGAGAGGATCTCGATGGAGCTCGGGTGCCGGATCGTGCGCAGCGCATCGAGCGCGCGATCGGTCACCGCGTCGGGCTGACCGGAGCGCAACAGCTCGACGAGCGGAGGCACGCACTGGGGCTCGCCGATGACCGTGAGGTCGTCGATCGCCGCCCGGACCTCGTCGGGGTTGGCGCTGCGCAGGCGCGGCACCACGGTGGGGAGGTCGCGGACCGTCAGAGCCGGCGCCGTCGACTCGGCCGAAGCATCACCGCGGCGACGGCGGGCTTGGGCGTCGGCGGGCGACGCGGAGGAGAGGACGAGGAAACAGAGGAGCGCGGTGGAGGCCCACCGCGGGGTGCGGTTCGTCATGGGAGTCCTTGGGCCCAGGGCCAAGCCCGGGCCGTCCCGGCGCCGAGGCCGGCCGGGAAGGCGGCGAGCATTACCGGCTCGGGCGCAGCCGGCAAGGACGGTCTGACCGCGGTGCAGCCCCTCGAATCCGATCGGTTCAGGCGAGCAGGGCCGCCCAGAGCGCAGCCCTCCCCTCCCCCGTCTCGGCGCTCGCCCACACGAGCGGCACATCCGGCGTGCCTGCCCAGGTGCGCTCGGCGCGCTGGCGCTCCGCACGCGAGAGCTTGTCCACCTTGGTCATGGCGATGGCGGCGGGCTTGCCGAGATGCGCGAGGTACTCGAGCAGCTCCCCGTCCTCCTCCCCGATGCCGCGGCGGGCGTCACAGACCACCACGACCCGTCGGAGCCCCGGGCGGTGCGCGAGGTACTGCTCGATCATCGGGCCCCAGCTCGCGCGCTCCGACTTGCTGCGATGCGCGAAGCCATAGCCCGGCAGGTCGACGAGCCCCAGCACGCGACGCCCTGCTGCCTGGTCGAGGGAAGCCTCGAACACGTTGATCGTCCGGGTCGCGCCTGGCGTCGAGCTGGTGCGGACGAGCTTTCGGCGGCCGAGCAGCATGTTCATGAGGCTCGACTTGCCGACGTTGCTGCGCCCGCCGAAGGCGAGCTCGGTGTGCACGCTCGGCGGCAGATCGGCGAGCTGGTCGGCCGCCCCGACGAAGCGCGCGTCGAGCACGATCGGGCCCGAGGCCTTCATCGCAACGCTCCGATCCGGTCCTGGACGGCGTCGAGGAGAGGGCGGTGCCCGGCCTCGCTCGCGAGGAGCGCCCGGCAAGCAGCGATGTCCCCATGGAGGACGCGGTCCTCCGAGAGATGCAGCACGCTCGCCCGCACCCGCTCGTGCGCGGCCCGCACCCCCACGCCAGGCAGGAGCGGACCGCGCAGATCGATGCCCTGCGCCGCCACCATCGCCTCGATGGCGAGCACATGCGCGACGTTCTCGGCCACCTGGGCGCACTTGCGCGCGCCCCACGTGCCCATGGAGACGTGATCCTCCTTGCCGGCAGAGCTCGGGATGGAGTCGACGCTCGCCGGGTGGCACAGCGTCTTGTTCTCGCTGACGAGGGACGCGGCGGTGACCTGCGCCATCATGAAGCCCGAGTCCAGGCCCGAGCGCGGCGCGAGGAAGGGCGGCAGACCACTCGAGAGGGCGGGGTTCACCAGCTGCTCGAGGCGGCGCTCGGCGACGTTGGCGAGCTCGGCGATGGCGATTGCCGCGGTGTCGAGCGCGATCGCGAGGGGCTGCCCGTGGAAGTTGCCGCCGCTGATGAACTCCGCGCGCTCTGCATCGACGAACACCAGCGGGTTGTCCACGGAGGCGATCACCTCCCGCTCGATGACCGCGCGGGCCCACCCGAGGGCATCGCGGCTGGCCCCGTGGATCTGCGGCATGCAGCGCAGGGAGTAGGGGTCCTGCACCTTCTTGCAGTCGCGGTGGCTCTCCATGATCTCCGAGTCGCGGAGCAGCGCGCGGAGGTTGTGCGCCACGTCGGTCTGCCCGGGGTGCGGGCGCACCGCCTGGACCCGCGGGTCGAAGGGTCGCGACGAGCCCTGCAGGGCCTCGAGCGACATGGCGCCCGTCACGTCGGCGATCCGCGCCAAGCGCTCACCCTCGAGGACGGCGAGCGCGCCGACCGCGGTGATCACCTGCGTGCCATTGATGAGGGCCAGCCCCTCCTTCGCCTCGAGCTCGAGCGGCGCGAGACCGGCGCGGCGCAGCGCCTCGGCGCCGGGGACGACTTCCCCGCCGATTTCCGCCGTTCCTTCGCCGATCAGCACGAGCGAGAGGTGAGCGAGCGGCGCGAGATCCCCCGATGCGCCGACCGAGCCCTGCGCCGGCACGACCGGGTGCACGCCGCGAGCGAGCATCGCGATCAGGAGATCCACGACGGCGGGCCGCGCACCCGAATGCCCGAGCGCGACGGTCTGCGCGCGAAGAGCCATCATGAGCCGCACCACGGCGGTCGGGAGCGCGGGGCCGACCCCGACCGCGTGGCTCCGCACGAGGTTCCGTTGCAGCGCGCGGACCTGCTCGGCGTCGATGCGGGTCTCGGCGAGCGCCCCGAAGCCGGTGTTCACCCCATAGACGTTGGGGGCGGCGTTGCCCAGGGTGGCGAGTCGATCGACCGCGCTCCGGCACGCCTCGACACGGGCCCGAACCTCGCCGGGAAGCACGAGGGACGCGCGCCGCTGGGCGAGGGCCTCCAGGTCTTCCAGGGTGAAGGGGTCGCCGAGGCGGAGGTCCATGCCGGGGCTTACCCGCGAACCGGCGTTCGTGCCCGCCGGGGGGCGGGCCGGCCCGCAGCGCCGCGTCACGAGACCGTTCCCCCGGGGGCCTTCTCGCGTGCAGGGAGCAGGAGTAGACTCCCAGCCCGTGCTCGACCAGTACCAGCTCATCGACCGCATCGGCGTCGGCGGCATGGCCGAGGTGTGGCGGGCGACGATGCGCGGGGCCGAGGGCTTCGAGCGGCCCATCGCCATCAAGCGCATCCTGCCGCACTACGCGACCGACGCCGACTTCGTCGCGATGTTCGTCGACGAGGCGAAGATCGCGGTCCGCCTCTCCCACCCGAACGTGGTGCAGATCTTCGACCTCGGCCGGGTCGGCGACGAGTGGTTCATCGCGATGGAGTACGTGCACGGCAAGGACGTCCGTGCGGTCTGCGACGCCGAGGCGGCGCGCGGCCAGCGGCTCCCGCTCGAGGTGGCCTGTCACATCGTCCTGAAGATGTGCGAGGCGCTGCACCACGCCCACTTCCTCGACGCCAACCCCTTCGATCCGTCCGGCACCCGTCAGATCATCCACCGCGACGTCTCGCCCCAGAACGTCCTCGTTTCCTACGAAGGCGAGGTGAAGGTGGCGGACTTCGGGCTCGCGAAGGCGGTGGGGCGGGCCGGCCACACGCAGGCGGGGACGATCAAGGGCAAGCTCGCCTACATGTCGCCCGAGCAGCTGCGCGGCATGACACTCGACCAGCGGAGTGACGTCTTCGCGGTCGGCATCGTGCTCTGGGAGCTGCTCTCGGGTGACCGTCTCTTCCTCGGCGCGAACGACCGCGACACCATCACGAAGGCCTTCGCCTGCAAGGTCCCCTCGCTCGTCGCGACCGATCCGAGCCTCGATCCCGAGCTCGAGCGCATCGTGAAGAAGGCCCTCGCCGAGGACCGAGAGCAGCGTTACCAGACCGCGGAGGAGCTGCGCGAAGAGCTGGAGTCGTTCGTGTACGGTGCCGAGCTGCACCTCTCGGGCGCCTCCCTCGCCGCCTACATGCGCGCGCTCTTCGCGGACCCAGCGCCGGCGCGCCGCCGCGATCAGCGGGCGGTGACCGCCCAGCTGCAGGTGCCCACCCACGCGGAGGCCTTCGAGGACCTCGACGAGCTGGTCGACGAGGACTTGCTCGAGAGCGAACCAGCCCCGCGCCCCCGCTCCGAGAAGCCGGTGGGCACGACGCCGGCCGAGGCCTCCTCCCTCGACCCGGAGTACGTCGACGCGCTCGACCAGAGCCTGCGCCACGTGCTCGCGCAGGAAGAGCTCGTCGAGCGGAGTTCTCTCTCGGCGCCCCGCATGCCCTCGCCCGCACCGGCCAGCCTCTTCGACGACGAAGACGACTTCGGCAACGCGACCCTCCTCGGGGACGTCGCGATGTTCCGGGAGTTGGCAGCCGCCCGTGAGGCAGTTCCCGCCGCCGAGGAGCCGGACGACGAAGCGTTCGGCAACGTCACGCTGGCGCTCGACGACCGAACGCTCGCGCTGTCGGGCGTCCCTCCCGAGTTGCTGCTCGCGCGCCGCCGCGCCGCCGAGGCCGAGAACGCGGAGCGCGAGCCCGCGGAGGACCTCGTGATCACTCGGATGGTCCGCCCGAACGCCCGCGATCTCGCCGCGAGCCGCCCGATCGCCCCCCCGGAGGCCGGCTCCGCCACGGTTCCGCGAGAGGCCCGTGCGCCCTACGACGGTTTCGGCGAGGACGACGAGACGACGACCGGGATCGGCCGCCGGCGCTGACGCCTCAACGGAGGTCCTCCGGCACGGCGGCAGCCCCCCGCAGCGCGCCCCACGGGAGCAGCGCGCGTCGGCGGCCCTCGGGATCCGAGACCTGCGCGACCCGGGCCAAGAGCGCGGCGGCGAGGACGAAGTAGAGCACCTGCACGAGGGAGCGGGGCGAGAATCCGCAAGCGATCCAGAGCAGCACCGCCGCGGCGTGCTGGCGGTGTTCGGCACGCTCCGAGAGGAGCGTCGCACCCGCGACCGCCAGCGCGACGAGTGAGAGCAGCCCGTGCAGTCCGGCCCACGCCTCCGGCAGGAACGTCAGGCGAAAGGCCGAGTAGGCCACGATGGTGTAGTGCGGATGAAGCCACGCCTGGGCGGCCGCCGCGAGCGCGAGCGCGGCCGCGAGCGCGGGCAGCAGGGCGCGCCGGACCCGGCGCTCCACGACGAGCGAGCGCAACGAGGGCCCGAGGGCGAGCCACGGCACGACGCACCACACGCATTCGCCGAGGAGCCTCGAGCCAGCCATGACGCTCCAGGTCACTTTTGCGAGCAGGCTCTCGGGGGTCTCGAGAAACCGCTGGATCGTCTCGAGGCTCGAGGCAACGAGCAGCGTCAAGACGAGGCCCGAGGTGAGCGACGCCCCGAGCGAAGCCCGACGCGCCGATGCACTTCGGTAGGGCAGAACCACCATCCCGAAGAGCGCCACCAGGGCGTGGCCGACGCCGACCGCGACGAGCACGACCGGGGACGGCATGCGCTCCTTCGGCAGCAAGAGGCCGAGAAGCAGGGCCGGAAACAACAGCCCCGAGAGCCCTGCCACCTGCAGGCGCCGCCAGAGTCCCGCCCATCCCGCCATGCGCAGCGCCGACCAGAGCGCCGCGGCGAGGGCCACGATGCCTGCGATCGCCGCAACGTTGCGCGGCAGCGCCCCGTACGCGAGGAGGTGCACGGCGACGTTCCGGTCCTCGGAGAGCATGTTCACGACGAGCGGGGCGATCCGGTTCAGCGCGAGGTCGACGACCGCCAGGACCGCCGCGAGCACCGCAAGCGGGGGTGCTTCGGCGAGCCCGCCGAGCACCTGCGCGTCGGACGCGGAGAGCGGCCCTGCAGGGCGCTCTCGTTCGCTCGCGTCGGTCGCCACGATCGCCTTATACCGCACCTCGGCCCACGGCTTCCCCTTGGCCGTGCAGGCCAGCGGGCACTAGCCTTGGACGATGCGAACGATCGCGCCGCTCTTCGCCCTCGTCCTCGCCGCCTGTGGCCCCTCGCCCTCGGCGGCCGGATCGGGGCTCGCGCCCGCGGAGAACAGCGGGGGCGAAGCGCGCGCCCTGCCCTCCGGCCCGCCGCGCTCGTTCCTCCCCGAAGGCGTTCGGTTCCGGGTGCGCGTCGACGTCAGCCGGATCCGCCGCTCTCCGATCGCGCCGGACCTCGCCTCGGCGCTCACCTCCACGGCGAGCTACCAGGCGTGGGCCGGCAGCTCCGGGCTCGAGCCCATCCGCGACATGGACGCGGTGCTCGTCGGTAGCGGTGGCGCCTACAGCGATCGCCGCACCATCGTCCTCCGGTACGTCGGCGACGAAGCCTCGATCCGCGACCGGATCCTGCGCATGGCGGTCGACCACGGCACGGCGCCGGCCTGGCGGGAGGTCGATGGCTTCGCGGTCGTCGACTACCCCGATCCGGCGCTGCCGGTCCTGCACACGCTCGTCCTGACGGCGCCGCACGAGCTGGTCCTCGCGCCCGCCGACGAGCTCGCCCGGGTGATCGAGGTGGCCCAGGATCACGCGGCCCGTCGGCGGAGCGACGAGTTGCTCGAGCCAGAGCTCGCCTTCGGTCCGAACGAGGTGCTGTCGGTCGTATCCGAGGAGCCCATGCCCAGCTACGCAGGCTACCCGGAGGGCCCGCAGCGCTACAGCCTCGAGATGGTCGATGGCGCCGAAGGCACCCGCGCGGACCTGCGCTTCCACGGCGACTTCGCCGACGCCGAGCGCTGCGGCGCAGCCCACACGTGGCTGACGAGCCAGCGCGATCTCTACGCCGAGCACATGCTCGTCCGCGCCGCGCAGCTCGACCGTCCGCTCCGCACCGCGACCTTCACCCGCAACGAGGCCGGGCTCGACGTCCACCTCGACTTCACGGTCGACGAGCTTCGGCGGGCCCTCGGCGCGATGGCGCTCTTGCAGGCGAGCCGCGCCGCACGGTGAGCGATGTCGCAGCGCGCCTGCCGCGAGCGCGCTCGACTCCGCGCATGAGCGCCTCCTACCGAGCCTCCGCCGTCTCGGCGGCCGAGGCTGTCCGTCTCGTCCCGAATGGAGCGAACGTGTTCGTGCACGGCGCCGCGGCAACGCCCGTTCCGCTGCTCGACGCGCTCGCGGAGCGCGAGGACCTCGAGGGCGTGACCGTCTACCACCTCCACACGGAAGGCACCGCGCGCTTCGTGGCGCCCGAGGTGCAGGGCCGGGTCCGCTCGGTCTCCCTGTTCACCGGGCCCGACCTGCGCGGCCCGATCTCCGAGGGTCGCGCGGACTTCATGCCGATCTTCCTCAGCGAGATCCCGCGGCTGTTCACGTCGCGGGCCGTCCCGCTGCACGTGGCGCTGGTGCAGCTCTCCCCGCCCGACCGGCACGGCCTCTGCACACTCGGCACCTCGGTGGATGCGGCCCGCGCCGCCGTGGACTCGGCCGACCTCGTGATCGCAGAGGTCAACGAGCAGATGCCGCGCACGCTCGGCGCGAGCACCGTGCCGCTCGAAGAGGTGCGGGCCTTCGTCGCGACGAACCGTCCTTTGCCCGAACACCTGCCCGCCGAAGAAGGCCCCGCCGAAGCGCAGATCGGCGCGCTCGTCGCAGAGCTCGTGCCCGACGGCGCCACGCTTCAGATGGGCATCGGCGCGATCCCCGACGCGGTCCTCTCGCGCCTGCACGACAAGAACGACCTCGGCGTGCACACCGAGATGTTCTCCGACGGACTCCTGCCCCTGCTCCGCGCCGGCAACGTCACGAACCTGCGGAAGAAGGTCCACCCCGGACGTACCGTGACGAGCTTCGTGAGCGGCTCCCGGGCGCTCTACGACTTCGTCGACGACAACCCGCTCGTCGAGTTCCACCCCTGCGATCGCACCAACGACATCACCCTCATCCGCAAGAACCCTGACCTCGTCGCGATCAACTCGGCCCTCGAGATCGACCTGACGGGGCAGGTCTGCGCAGACTCGATCGGGCACCGCATCGTCTCGGGGATCGGGGGGCAGATGGACTTCATGCACGCCGCTGCATCCGCCGGCGGGACGCCGATCATCGCGATGCCCTCGACGGCCGCCAAAGGCACCGTGTCACGGGTCGTGCCGGCTCTGCGCCCGGGGGCAGGCGTCGTGACGACCCGCGGCCACGTGCACTGGGTGGTCACCGAGCACGGCGCCGTGAACCTCCACGGCAAGAGCCTCCGTCAGCGCGGCGAGGCGCTGATCTCCATCGCCCACCCGGACTTCCGCGCCGAGCTCCGGCGGGCGCTCGTGGAGCTCGGACGCGGTTGAGCCCGCGTCAGGTGCTGAACACGCCGTTCGACACCTGGATCACGAAGGGATCGCAAGCCGGCGCGACGCCGGCGATCCGCCTGACCCGGATGAAGTAGGCGCTGCCGCTGTCCACACAGCGGGTCTCGTCGAGCCCCGGGACGTCGGCGGTGGTGCAGGGACACTCGCCGCTCAGCCGCCCCGCGACGTCGGCGCGGAAATCGGTTTGCCACGAGTAGTCCGTGACCGGCGTCCCATCGCACTCAGTCGAAGTGCAGCTGCCGCGGAGGACCGTCATGTCGTAGGCGCCGCCCGGGTTGGCCTGCAGCTCGACGCGCACGTGGAAGTTGTCGCACGAGGAGTCCGGCGTATCGATCGCGTTGAACGCGTACCAGACCTCGGCGCCGTTCAGCAGGTTCGCCGAGACGTTCACCATGGTGCCGGTGTCGGGGAAATCGCCGAGCGCGATCGCCGCGTCGCAGCTGACCCCAGCACCCGCCGAGGGCGTACCCGAGCACTCGCAGCCGGGGACCGCGATGTCGAAGTCGAAGGTTCCGGCCGGGCAGCTGCACGTGCCGCTCATGCACACGCCGAGCATGGGCAAGAGGGAGCACATCGTGGCCGGATCGCCGTCGTCGGCGGCGCCGTTGCAGTTGTCGTCGCGCGCGTTGCAGACCTCGGGAAGCAGCGGGCTGCGCGTCGGGTCGGTCTCGTCGCAGTCGTCGCGGGCAGGCGAGCCGTCACCGTCGGGGTCATCGCCTCCCGGCACGCACACACGCGCGGTACACACATCGCCTGGCGTCGGGCAGGTGAGGTCGCCGCGGCACGGCGGATAGTCCACGCAGACCCCATCGACGCAGCGGGAGAAGCCGGTGCAGACGACCCCGCCGCAGCCGGGTCCCGCGTCCGGCGCCGGCACATCGGGCATGCCGACGTCGAGAACGACCGGCGTGTCGCGCGGCGCATCGATCGCACCCGAGTCCGTCCCGGTGTCGCGCGTCACGACCCCGGCATCGTTGCCCCCTCCCGATGCACAGCCGACGAGCGCGCTCCACGAGAGCAGCGCGGCCGGACCGAGAGCAACGTGGACCACCGAGCGCAAGCGACGGTACCGAAGCGGCATGCGGGGAGGCTACCACGCCCTCGCGGCAGACCCAACGAGCTGTCAAGCGGTGTCGGCCGCGAGGACGAGCGCCATCGCCTGCCGGGGATCGTCGCTCTCGCGCAGACAGCGGCGCACGCCGGGGTCCCGCAGCAGGCGCCCGATGCGTGCCAGGCACTTGAGGTGCTCACCGGCGGCACGCTCGGGACCGACCAGCGCGAAGAACACATCGACCGGGGCCCCGTCCACCGACTCGAACGGAATCCCCCCCCGGGACACGGCGAGCGCGGCCACGAAGTGATCCAGTCCAGGCACGCGCCCATGCGGGATCGCGACGCCATCTCCGACGCCGGTGCTGCCCAGTTGCTCTCGCTCGGCGAGGATCCGGCTGAGCTCGGTGGGATCCTGCGCGCCGGCGGCGCCCGCGCAGAGCAGCCGCGCCATCGCGTCGAGGGCCGCACGCTTGTCGGACGCGTCGAGCGAGAGGTCGATCCGCGGGACGTCGAGGATCTCTCGGAGCAACATCGAAACGGGCCGTACTGTGCACGCTCGCTCAGCGTCGGGCGAGAAAAATCACCGCCCCACCACCCGCCCGAGACGTGCCGCGCCGAGAGCGCAGCCCGCCTCGAGGGAGCGCCGCTGTCAGAGTTCGTTGCCTCCGCGCGGCACCTTGCCGCCCATCTGGGCGACGCCGCCGGAGTGCTTCTTGCGGTCGGTGAGCTCGGCTTTGCTGTCGCGCATCTGTCGATCGAGCTTGTCGACGACGAGGTCGATGCTCGCGTACATGTCCTCGGAGTCGTGGTGCCCCGCGTACCGGTTCGCACCGGCCGAGAGCATCACCTCCACGCGGAACAGGTGGCGCTCCTGCGAGAGCACGACCTCCCCCTGAAGCGGGGCGCGAACGTACTTCTGCAGCCGCGCGAGCTTCTCGCGCGCGTAGTTCTTGACCCCCTCGGACGACTCGACGTGGCGGAACGTGAACGCGACTTCCATGGGTGAGGCCTCCAGAGGACAACCATATCAGGGTCGCCGCGTCACGGGAACGTCGATCTCGCGTGACCTCGGCGCCGCGCGTCAGAAGAACTTCTTGCGCTGCCCCGAACTCAGGATGCCGAGCATCTCTCGGTACTTCGCCACCGTGCGGCGCGCGATGACGATGTCCTGCTGCGCCAGCACCTCGACGATCTTCTGGTCGCTGTAGGGCTCGCGAGGGTCCTCCTCGCCGATGATCTTCTTGATCGCCTGCTTCACCGACTCGGAGGCGATGTCCTCCTGCGAGTCGCGCCGGATCGCCGAGTTGAAGAAGTACTTCAGTTCGAAGACCCCGCGGGGCGTCGCGACGTACTTGTTGCTCGTGACCCGCGAGATCGTGCTCTCGTGCATGCCGATCGTCTCGGCGATGTCGCGGAGGATCATCGGCTTGAGGTACTCGATGCCGCGGTCGAAGAACTCCCGCTGCTTCTCCACGATGCACTCGGTCACCCGCACGATCGTCTTGCGACGCTGGTCGATGCTGCGGATGAGCCACTGCGCGGAGCGGAGCTTGTTCTGGATGTACTCCTTCGCGCGCGGATCCCCCGCCATCGCCGCGCGGTAGAAGCCGCTGATGCGAAGACGCGGCATCCCATCGTCGTTCGCCTGCACGACGTAGCTCTCGCCCATCTTCGAGACGTAGACGTCCGGGACGATGTACCGAGGCTCCTCGCTGACGTAGTCCCTTCCCGGTCGCGGCTCGAGCTCGGCCACGACCTGCGCCACGTCGTAGACCTCCTCGACATCCACCTCGAGCGTCCGGGCGATCCGCGCGAAGTTCTTCTTCTCGAGGTCGGGCATGTGCTCGGAGAGGATCTTCACCGCGAGCGGGTCGAGCCCGTGGTGCTCGGCCTGGATGAGCAGGCACTCGCGCAGGTCGCGGGAGCCCACCCCGAGCGGGTCCATGCGCTGGAGGATCTTCAAGACCTCCTCGGCGTCCTCGGGATCGATCTCGGCCTCGGCCGCAAGCAGCGGCACGACGTCCGCGGGGGCGACGTCGTCGAGCTTCAGGTACCCCGACTCGTCGAGGTTGCCGATCACGAGCGCTGCGAAACGTCGCTCGTCCTCGGTCAGGTCGCTCATCCGGATCTGCCAAGCGAGATGCTCGACCAGCCCCTCTCGCCGAGAGAGGGTCGCCTCGACCCCCGGCAGATCCTCGTCGCTCATGCGGCCGGTGGAGGGCGGCGGCCCCTGCAGCGCGTGGTTCTCGAGGTAGCGCTCCCAATCGATCTCGTCGGTCTTCTTTTCTTCGGTGGCGACCGTCTGCTCGGACCTCCGGTCGTCCTGGGCGACTGCCTGCTCGATCGTCGTGGTCTCGGGCGGAGGCGGCGCCTCGACCACCACGCCCCGGGGGGTCACCTCGCCGATCTCGGTCTGATCCTCGAGGATGGGGTTCTCGAGCATCTCCTCCCGGACGAGGTCGACGAGCTCCATCCGCGACATCTGCAGCAGCTTGATCGCCTGCTGCAGCTGGGGGGTCATGACCAGCTGCTGCGTCTGCCTGAGCTGTTGCTTGATCTCCATCCGTCACCGGCTCCGGTCGGTCGTCCGCGCCCCCGGGGAGGGAGCGCAAAAGCCGTACCGCAGAGCAGGGGGGAGTATACGCCGCCGAAAACAGGAAGGGAACGATGTTTGCAAAACGCGGCGCGCCGGGATGGGCGTGCGCGATGGGTCGCGCCCTGCGAGAGTCGGGCCCTCCGGAGGATCGACATGGCAGAGATCCAGCGTGGCAGCGTCGCGTTCGTGTTTCCTGGGCAGGGCTCGCAGCGGGTGGGCATGGGCCGCGAGGCGTTCGAGGAGAGCACGCTCGCCAAGGCCATCTTCGCGGCCGCGGACGACGCCCTCGGCGAGTCGCTCAGCCAGCTCTGCTTCGAGGGCCCCGAGGACGCCCTCAAGCTGACCCGGAACACCCAGCCGGCGATCCTGACCACCTCCGTCGCCCTGCTCCGAGCGTTCGGTGAGCGGCCCGACGTCGTGGCCGGGCACTCGCTCGGCGAGTACTCGGCGAACGTCGCGGCGGGCATCCTGCGCCTCGAGGACGCGGTCCGCCTGGTGCGAACGCGGGGCGAGCTCATGCAGGCGGCGGTCCCCGTCGGCGTCGGGGCGATGGCGGCGATCCTGAAGATGGAGCGGGCCCCCCTCGAGGCGGTGTGCGCCGCCGTCGCGGCCGAGCGGGGCGAGGTGGTCGAGTGCGTGAACTACAACTCCCCCGGGCAGATCGTCATCGCGGGGCACGCGGGCGCGGTCGAGGCGGCGAGCGAGCGGGCCAAGGGCGCGGGGGGCCGCGCGATGGCGCTCCCGGTGAGCGCCCCGTTCCACTGCGCCTTGATGAAGCCGGCGGAAGAGAACCTGCGGCCGTACCTGGACGCGATCCCCTTCGCGGCCGGGTCGGCGACGCTCTACACCAACGTCGACGCCGCCCCGGTGCGGTCGGGCGCCGAGGCCCGCGACGCGCTCGCGCGGCAGGTGAGCCGGCCGGTGCGCTGGGACGAGGCCATCCAGCGGATGGTCGCGGAGGGCGTGACCTTGTTCGTGGAGATCGGCACCGGAACGGCGCTGACGGGGATGATCAAGCGGACGACCGAGGGGGCCACGGCGGTGAGCATCCAGAAGCCGGCCGACTTCGAGGCCGCCCGGGTGGCCATCGCCGCCGCACGCGGCTGACCGGTCCCGCCCCCCGCGGGCGGGATCTCAGAGGTAGAACGTGACGCCGAAGGCGACGTAGGGATTGCCGACCCGCAGGGTGATCCCGACCGCGTCACTGAAGTGGTAGCTGCCACCGGCCGCCGCGATCACCCAGGCCCCCGCCTGATCCGCGGGCTCCCAGTAGTCCCCGTAGAACACGGAGGGAGGCACGAAGACCTGCAGCCCGACCTCGGCGAAGGCCGACCACTGGTCGTTGAAGTAGAACTCCCAGTGGAGCGCGATGGGGAAACCCAGGCCGAAACCGTATTGCCGACCGCAATCGAAGCCGCCCCGGATGCGGCACCCGTTCCAGTCGATGAAGTACGTGTCGATGCCGAAGTTCAGGTAGACGGCGTTATCGAGGGACGGAACGAAGCCGTTCTGCACGAGCGGGATGCCGAGGCGAGCGCCTCCGGCGAATCCGAAGCCGTACCAAGCCAGACCGCCATGGAGGTCGAGCTGCACCGGGCGGCTTCCGGTGAACGGCGTGTCGATGTCATGGTCGGCCCGGGCTGTCGCCGCCATCGCCGCCGACGCGCAGAGGAGACCGAGGGCGACGAGCGCGCTTCGCAGGGATCGCATGACCGCGCTTTGCTCCCGGACGCCGATGGACGCAAGGCCTCGGGCGGGTTTGCCGCGCGCGCGGAAGTCCGCGCGCCCGCTCAGCCGAGAATGCCCTGGATCTCCGCCTCGACGCGATCTTCCTTGATCTTCCGCGCGAGGGCGAGCTCGGTGACCAGCAGACTGCGGGCCTGATCGAGCAGGCGACGCTCGCCGAACGAGAGGTCCTTGTCGGTCTTGAGCCGCGTCAGGTCCCGGAGGACCTTCGCGACCTCGAAGGGCGAGCCGCTCTTGAGCATCTCGACGTACTCGCGGTGGCGGCGGTTCCACGGCTGGGCCGTCACGGCCACCTTCGTCTCGCGGAGCACGGCGAGGACCTTGTCGGCGTCCTTCTTCGAGATGACGCCCCGCAGACCGACCCGGTCCGCGGCGTCGGTCGGGACCATCACCTTCATCCCCGTGTCGACGATCTTCAGGATGTAGAAGGCCTTCTTGTGGCCGGCGATCTCCTTCGTCTCCACGGCCGTGACCTCGCCGACTCCGTGGTGCGGATGGACCGCCTTCTCACCGACCTTGAAATCCATGCGCGATTCCTCCACGGGGCGGTCCTGCGGAACCGCCGGACCGGAGCCCACCCCCCGAGGTCCCCTCGGAGCGAGGGAGACGGGGGCCGAGGGAAGCTCGGCCCGGCGCTCGAGAAGGGTCCGAGATCTACCAGACACCCCCGGGGGGGTCAATCGGATCGAGCGGGGTTTTCCCGCGTTTTTTCCGACATCAATGCGGCCCGTCCGGGGACTCGCTGCGCCCGTCGTGGGGACCCCGGAGGAGGTCTGCACCGACGATCTCGGTGAGCTCGGCGATGAGGAGCGCTCGGATGCCGCGGGCGAGGGACGCCGCGGGGAGCTCGGCCGACGCGCGGACGCCGTGGGGTGTGACATCCACCGAGAACGTTCGCTCCGCCTCGGACATTCCCACGGCCGAGCCCAGGTCGGAGCGAGCCAGAGAGGAGAAGAGGGCCCGGAGGTTGTCCTGGACTCCTGGTGGGAACTCGCCACGGGCCTCGGCCTCGAGCCGCACCCGCTCGCCCGCGCCGCGGAGCGCGAGCCCGAGGGCGCGCTCCCGGGCGAAGAGCAGGCCGACCCCGGTGTCGGCGGGAAACCCGAGGGGCTGCGGCCAGAGTACGACGAGCGGCGCAGGCAGGGCTTCGACGAGGGCGCGTCCATCCGCGTCGAGGGCCCTCCGCCCGCCGGCGAGCGCGCGGCCAGCGAGGACGGGCGCGCCCGTCACGACCACGAGGGTCTGTTCATCGAGGGCGATCGCGTCCCGGCGCTCGCCTCGGTAGATGCCTGCGCGGCGGAAGTAGGGCTCGTCGCTCTGTGACTCGAGGGGCAGCATGCGGTGCGCCATCTCGGCCACCGCTACCGTGGCGTGAAAGCCCCCCCGAACGACCAGCACCGTGCCGGCCTCGTACTCGGCGTAGGCGAGACCTTCGAGGCGACGCGGGTCGACCCCGTTGAAGGCCTGGAAGGCGTCGAGCCGCTCGGGCAGAAAGAGCGCGTCGAAGAGGCGGCGAAGGGCTGGGTCGGCGACCAGCTCGGTCGGCCGAACGAGGACGATCAGCGACGCGCCGGGAGGCAGGTGCTCGGTGAGCGGCGTCGGTTCCGGCGGGGCCACGAGGCTGGGGGCCGCCCCGCAACCGCACAGCAGCGACACGATCAGGAGACCCAGCGGACCGATGGGGGCGGCGCGGAAGCACCCGCGGGACGGGAGGCGAGGAACGTCGAGGAACGCAGCAACCCAACGCTGCGCTCCGAGATGCCGGACCCTGGGTGCGCCGCCGAGCCGCGCTCCAGGGTCTGCCATCGTCTCTGGCCCGGCTCCCGGTCGACGCGGGGGGCAACCCCGCGCCGCCCCCGGGCACCGCCTCGGCGGGAGCGAGGCGGTGCGGTCAGCGATCAGGCCTTGGCGCGCGGGCGACGCTCCGGGGTCTCGGCCTCGGGGGCCGGGGCCGCAACGTCGCGCTTCAGGCCGTGCTTCTCCAGGATGCGGGCCTCGACCCACGCCATCATCTCCGGGTGCTGCTCCAGGTAGTTCCGGGCGTTGTCTCGGCCCTGGCCGATCCGCTCGCCCTGGCAGCTGTACCACGCGCCCGACTTTTCGATGACGCCCAGCTCGGAGCCCAGGTCCACGACGTCGCCCGAGCGGCTGATCCCCCGGCCGAAGAGGACGTCGAACTCGCACTCGACGAAGGGCGGTGCGAGCTTGTTCTTGACGACCTTCACGCGGACCCGGTTGCCGATCGCCTGCTCGCCCTGCTTGAGCGTGCCGACGCGCCGGATGTCGAGGCGCTGAGAGGCGTAGAACTTCAGCGCGTTGCCGCCCGTGGTCGTCTCGGGGGAGCCGAACATGACGCCGATCTTCATCCGGATCTGGTTGATGAAGAAGAGCGTGCAGTTCGACTTGTGGACCGTCGCGGTGAGCTTCCGGAGGGCCTGGCTCATCAGGCGGGCCTGCAAGCCGACGTGCTGATCGCCCATCTCGCCCTCGATCTCGGCCTTGGGCACGAGGGCCGCGACCGAGTCGATGACGATCAGGTCGACGGCGCCCGAGCGCACGAGCGTGTCGGCGATCTCGAGGGCCTGCTCGCCGTGGTCGGGCTGCGAGACGACGAGCTCGTCGGTCTTGACCCCGAGCTTGCGCGCGTAGGTCACGTCGAGCGCGTGCTCGGCGTCGATGAAGGCCGCGACGCCGCCGGCGCGCTGAACCTCCGCGATCGCGTGCAGGGCGAGCGTGGTCTTGCCGCTCGACTCCGGGCCGTAGACCTCGAGGATCCGGCCGCGGGCGTAGCCACCGATCCCGAGGGCGATGTCGAGGGAGAGCGAGCCGCTCGCGATGGTCGCGATGTCCTTGGCCTGCTCCCCGTCACCGAGGCGCATGATCGCGCCCTTGCCGAAGGTCTTCTCGATCGCACCGAGAGCGGCCGAGAGGGCGCGGTCGCGGTTGGGGTCTCGTTCTTGGCTCGCCATGTGTCGTTCTCCTCGGCTGGGAAGGGTTGCGGGCTCGCCGCGGGATTGCGGGCTGATAACCCGTTCAGGTACAACTGTCCAGCGGTTTCGCGTTCGGGCCCCAGGCGGCGCTGGGCGCGCCGGACTGACACGAAATCGTCCCCGCCTCGTCGTCGGCGGAGCGAGGTAGAGTCCGGCAGTCCATGGCCCGCTCCGCCGCCGCGCTCGTCATCGGGAACGAGATCCTGACCGGCAAGGTCCACGAAGCGAACGTCGCCGCGCTCGCCGCGGAGCTCTTCGCGATGGGGATCGCCCTTCGGCGGGTCGTGGTGTGCCCCGATGACCCGGCGCAGATCGCCGACGACGTGAACGCCCTCCGGGCGCGCTTCGATGTCGTGATCACGTCGGGCGGGGTCGGCCCGACCCACGACGACGTGACCGTGCCCGCCGTGGCGCGGGCCTTCGGTCGCCGGGTGGTGCGCGACGAGGCCCTCGTCGAGCGCCTCCGCGCCCACTTCGGGGACCGCACGAGCGAAGGACATCTGCGGATGGCGGAGCTGCCGGAGGGAGCCGAGCTCGTCGCGGGGCCGGCCTCGGGCTGGCCGCTCGTGCGCATCGAGAACGTGTGGCTGCTGCCCGGCGTGCCGGAGATCTTCCGCGCCCGCCTGCCGCTGCTCCGCGCCCAGCTGGGCGATGACGCTCCGTTCCACTCTCACGCGGTGTACACGCGGGCCGACGAGGGCGAGATCGCGGCGTTGCTCGAGGGGCTCGAGGCCGCCCATCCCGGGGTCTCGGTGGGCAGCTACCCGCGGCTGAACGATCCCGAATGCACGGTGAAGATCACGTTCGATGGTCGGGAGCTCGGGCCGGTGCAGCGCGCGCGCGACGCGTTCGTGCAGGCGCTGCCGCCGAATCTGTTCGTCCGGAAGGAGCCCGCATGAGACGACCGATGCCTTCGAGGTTCGACGGGTGGTGTGCGGCGCTGCTCCTCCTCGCCGGAGCAGGATGCAACGGCACGATCGAAGCGGGCCCGGCGCGCGAGCGGGGCTACGAGGGACCGGTGTCCTGCGAGGCGCCGGTGGCGGTCGAGGCGCCGATGCGGCGGCTGAGCCGGGTGGAGTACGACCACGTGGTGGCCGACCTCCTCGGCACCTCGAGACGGCTCGCCGCGGCGTTTCCGCCGGACGATGGGACGATCGGCTTCGAGGTCGGCGTGGGCGTCTCCGACGCCCTGGCACGCGACTACCTCGACGCGGCCGAGGCGCTGGCCGCCGAGTCGGTCGCGGACCTCGCCGCGCTGGACCCCTCGCTCGCGCGCTGCACCGCGAGCGCGCCGCCCACGGGCACCGCGGGCGAGGCCTGCGCCGCCGAGTTCGTGACGTCCTTCGGGCGGCGCGCGTACCGCCGGCCGATCACGGCGGAGGAACGGGGCGAGCTCCTGGCGATGTTCCGGACCGGACGCGATCTCGCGGCGGACCCTGCGGCAGGCTTCAACGAGGGCATCGAGCTGGTGGTGAACGCCCTCCTCGTCTCTCCGCACTTCCTGTACCGCATGGAGCCCGCGCCGGAGGGCGCAGAGCCGGGGGACGTCGTGCCGGTCGAGGGTTACGCGCTCGCCTCGCGGCTCTCGTTCTTCCTCTGGCGCTCGATGCCCGACGACGAGCTGCTCGATGCCGCGGAGGCGGGCGAGCTCGCGAACGCAAGGGACGTGGAGGCCCAGGCGCGGCGCATGATCGAGGATCCCCGCTTCGAGCGGAGCCACGGGGACTTCTTCCGGCAGTGGCTCGGGCTGGATCGGCTCCGCAGCCTCTCCAAGGACACCGCGGTGTACCCGATGTGGAGCGACGCGGTGCGCGATGCGCTCGCGGCCTCGCTCGAAGCGAGCCTCGACGAGGCGATGGAGACGGGCTCCCTCGACGCCCTCGTCCGTGGCGGCTTCGCGTACGTGGACGAGACGAGCGCGCCGCTCTTCGGCGTCACGATCCCGAGCGGAGCGAGACCGGCGCGCGGCGGGCTGTTCCGGGTGGCGCTGCCGGCCGGAGAGCGGGCGGGCCTCTTCACCCATCCGGCGCTCCTCGCGCTGCTCGGCAAGTCGAACCAGAGCGACCCGATCCACCGCGGCGTGTTCGTGCGGACGCGGCTGCTCTGCGACGTGCTCGCGCCGCCGCCGGGCGACGTGGACCTCACGGCGCCCGAGCTCGATCCCGGCCTCACCACCCGGGAGCGTTTCGACGCGCACCGGGACGAGCCACGCTGCGCGGGCTGCCACCAGCGCATCGATCCGATCGGGTATGGCTTCGAGCACTACGACGGCATCGGACGCTTCCGCGCCGACGAGGGAGGGCTCGCGGTGGATGCGAGCGGGGAGGTGTTCGAGGGGGGCGACGCGAGCGGCCCCTTCGACGGCGCCATCGAGCTCAGCGACCGGCTCGCAGAGAGCGATACCTTCCACGCGTGCGTGGCCTCGCAGATGTTCCGCTTCGCGAACGGCCGGGTCGAGACCCGGGCCGACGCATGCACGACCGTCCCGCTGCGCGAGCGCTTCGCCGCGTCGGGCTACGACCTGCGCGAGCTGATGGTCGCCCTCACCCAGACCGACGACTTCCTCCACCGCCGCGTCGGAGCGGCCCCGGTGACGCCATGAACCACCCGCCTGCTTGGTTCTCGCAGCCGCTTCGTCGACCGGGCCTCGGGCGACGCACGTTCCTCGCGGGCGCGGGCGCGACCGCCGTGCTCGCACCCTTCGCCCACCACTTCGTGCGCGGAAGCACCGCGGCCGCGCAGGACGATCCGCCGCGCCGCTTGATCGTGGTCTTCTCCCCGAACGGGACGATCGGAGAGGAGTGGACGCCCGACGGCGGCGAGAGCGACTTCACGTTCCGGCGCATCCTTTCGCCGCTCGAGCGGCACCGGAGCAAGCTGCTCGTCCTCTCGGGGATCGACATGCTCTCGACCGATGCGGGCCCGGGCGATGGGCACCAGAAGGGGATGGGACACATCCTCACCGGCGTCGAGCTCCTGCCCGGCGACGTGATGGGCGGCTGCGACTCCTGCCCGCCGGTGAGCTGGTCGAGTGGGCGCTCGATCGATCAGGCCATCGCCGCGCACCTGTCGACGACGCTCACGACCGCCCTGCCCTCCCTCGAGCTCGGAGCGCGCGTTTCGGACGCGGAGAACGTCTGGACGCGGATGTCCTACCGGGCTCCGTCCGAGCCGCTGCCGCCGGAGAGCGATCCGGTGCGCGCGTTCACCGACGTGTTCGGCGACCCGACCCTGGACCCGGACGAGGTGCGCCGTCGGATCGCGCGGCGGCGCAGCGTGCTCGACCACAACGTCGCGGAGTTCGAGCGGGCGCGGCGGACCCTGTCCGGCAGTGACCGAGAGCGCTTCGATCGCCACCTCGCGACGGTGCGCGACATCGAGCTGCGCCTCGGCGCGACCGGGGAGGCGGGCGCGTCCTGCCGGCGGCCCGACCTGCCCGGCACGCTCGATCCGCGCGCCGACGAGAACTACCCCGAGGTCGTGCGCCTGCAGAACGAGATCATGACGATGGCGCTCGCGTGCGATCAGACGCGGGTCGGATCGATCATGTGGACGAACTCGGTCGGAAACATCGCCTTCCCGTGGCTCGGGATCTCCGATCTGCACCACGATCTCTCTCACCTCGGTGACCTCGACTTCATCGCGATCGACAAGCTCGTCCGGATCAACGCGTGGTACGCGGAGCGCTTCGGCGACCTGCTCGATGGGCTCGCGGCCATCCCCGAGGGCGATGGCGAGACGATGCTCGACCACACGTTGGTGGTGTGGGTGAACGAGCTCGGCCGGGGCAACAGCCATACCACCCGCGACCTGCCGCTGCTCGTGGCCGGGAACGTGAAGGACGCGATGGGCCGGCCGACGTTCCGCACGGGGCGGCACCTGCGCTTTGCCGAGCAGACCCACAACGATCTGTGGACGAGCGTGGCCCAGGCCTTCGGGCTCGACGTCGCGCGCTGGGGAGACCCGCGTTACTCGAGCGGCCCGCTGCCCGGGCTCGTCTGACGCGGGCGCGTCGAGCGCGGGCTGCTCGGACGCGGGCGGGCCGGACGGAGGCACGGGCGGGCGTTGCTGGTCCGGCGGGGCCCGTGCTACGTCCGCCCCGTGCGCGTCGGTATTCGTGGGCGTCTTCTGCCGCTCCTTCTTCTGTCGGTGGTCGTCTCGACGGCGATCGCGTGCTCGGACGGCGACGACGAGGGCGGGACCACCGCGGCGCCCACGGGCGAGCGGTTGCACGGCCTGACCGAAGAGGAGCGGGCCGCGACCCTCGCCACGATCGGAGACCGGGTGCTCACCGTCGGAGAGTTCGCCGACGTGGTGGCGAGCAAGGGCCCCTTCCTCTCGGTCCGCTACAACAGCCCCGAGCGGCGCCGAGAGCTGCTCGATCAGCTGGTTCGCTTCGAGCTCCTCGCGCACGAGGCCGACGAGCGGGGCTTCGACGACCTGCCCGAGGTCCGGCGGGCCCGGCAGCAGATCGTCATCCGCCGCTTCTTGAAGCGCGACTACGAGGACCGGTTCCGCCCCGAGGACGTCAGCGATGCCGACGTCGCCGCGTACTACGAGGCGCACCAGGACGAGTTCCACACGCCGGCGCAGGTGCGGATCAGCCACATCCTCTTCACGAGCGAGGCCACTGCGCGACGCGTGCTGCGGCAGGTCCTCGCGGCGCCGAGCGAGGTCCGCCTGTTCCGGGCGCTCGCCGAGGAGCACAACACCGATCCGGGCAGCCGCGATCGGTTCGGTGACATCGGGTTCGTGTCGCGGCCGGCCGAGCGGCGCAGCACCGAACCCGAGGTCCCGGCGGAGGTCGTCGAGGCCGCGTTCGCGCTCGAGTCGATCGGCGCGGTCGCGCCGGAGCTCGTGCATTCGGCCGCGGGCTGGCACATCGTGAAGCTCACCGGGCGGCGCTCGGCAATCGATCGGACGTTGGAGGAGGCGGCGCGGCCCATTCGCCACCGTCTCTTCCGAGAGCGCCGCGAGGCGGCGATCGAGGAGCTGATCACCCAGCTTCGCGGCGCGGCCGACGTGGAGGAGCACCTCGAGCTGCTCGACCAGATCCACCTCGATCTCCCGCCGCCCGGGATCACTCCGACGGGCGGCGCGCTCGACGCGCTCCTGCCCTCCGACGAGGTGGGCGCACCGGTCGGCCCAGCGCTTCCGCACGGTCCAGGTTCGGAATGATCCGACGGGTCGCAGGCAGCGCGGCGCTCGGCGCCGCGGTCGCGTTCGCGGTGTGCACGGCGCTCGCGCAGTCGGGGCGCGCCGAGGTCGTCGAGCGGGTCGTGGCGGTGGTCGACGACGAGGCGATCTTCCTGTCCGAGCTCCGGCTCAAGGCCGCACCCTACCTGAGCCGGGCGATGAGCCTGCCGACCGAGCGGCAGCGCCTCGCGGCCATCGATCAGGTCTACGCCCAGGTGCTCGAGCTGCTGATCCAGCAGCGCCTCGTCACGCAGGCCGCCGAGGACGAAGACATCACGGTGACGAGCAGCGACGTCGACGAGGCCATCGCGACGGTGCGACGCGAATCCGGGCTCAGCGAAGAGGAATTCTGGGAGGCGGTAGGCCTGCAGGGCTTCGCCACCCGCGAGGCCTACCGGCGGGACGTACGCAGCCAGCTCGTGCAGTACCGCGTGCTGAACGCGCGCGTGCGCGGCCGGGTGAACATCACGATCGAGGACGTGCGGCGCGTCTACGACGAGCGGGTCGCGCGGGCGCGCCGGGCGCTCGCCTACGTGGCCGCACAGATCCTCGTGCGCTTCCCCGCAGATGCGGGCGCGACCGACCTGGCCCGCGCGCGCCGAGAGGCCGAGGCGATCCGTGCGTCGATCGTCTCCGAGGCGGACTTCGAGACCGCGATGTCCGAGCACAACGGCCGAGAGCTCGGCAGGCTCGCAGAGGGAGACCTCGACCCGGCGCTCGAAGAAGCCGTCGCCGGGCTCGAGCCCGGCCAGGTGAGCGAGCCCATCCAAGGCTCGCGCGGCTTCCACATCTTGCTTCTTCGGGCCCGCGAGTATGCCGAGAGCGAGCTGCCGCCCTTCGAAGAGATGCAGAACGAGATCTATCAAGAGATGCTGCAGGAGGCGATGCAGACCCAGCAGCGGCTCTTCCTCGACGAGCTGCGCCGCGAGGCGCACATCGAGATCCGCCTGTGATGGCCCGCGCGCGGCTCGTCGGGCGCGAGCCTGCGGCGGCGGGTCAGGTGCGGGTCACGCTCGAGATCGACGAGGCCTTCCGCAAGGCACATGCGCGGGCGGGGCAGTTCGTGGAGCTCTTCCCCGAGACCGACGCGCATGGCTACTTCGCGCTGCTCAACGCGCCGGGAGAGAACGCCGGGGCCGTGCTCCTCGTCCGTACGGACCCCGAAAGCGGCGGGGAGGCGGCTGCACGCCTGATGCGTTCGGCGCTCGGCGCCGAGCTCCCGATCCGCGGACCGCTGGGCGCGGGGTTCGCCCTCGAGCGGGCCGAAGCAAAGCGCGTCCGCGTCGTGGCGACCGGCACGGCCATCGCGCCGGCCCGCGCGGCGATCGTCGCGCTCGGGGCACGCGGCCTCCTGGTGCGCTCCCTCGACTACGGGGTACGAAGCGAAGCGCATGTCGCGCTGCCGGAGGACCTGGCGAGATTCCGTCGCGCGGGGATCGAGGTCGCGATCCGCGTCTCGATGCCCGGGCCGGACGGGCCGCACGGGGTGCTCGTGCAGGATGCCCTCGCGGCGCGATGGACCGAGGCCTCGACGCGCGAGGAGGTCGTCGTCGTGGTGGGACAGCCGGAGCTCGCGCG
>Ga0209985_10000134_pt1 | contig 83939 bp, 176 predicted proteins | sample NOAtaG_FD_187305 | JGI IMG/M metagenome (GOLD analysis project Ga0209985, IMG submission 187305) | Freshwater lake microbial communities from Lake Erie, under a cyanobacterial bloom - NOAA_Erie_Diel6S_1000h metaG (SPAdes) (version 2) | ecosystem: Environmental > Aquatic > Freshwater > Lake ... | reverse complement strand
TTGATTTAAAATTTAGAGTCAAATCAGTTTGGTCTGATATAACTATTAGACTATTACCAAAACAACTTGGTTTAGAGTTTAAAAAGGGTACATATATCAAAACAACAAGTGGTATTCAACCTTGGTATTGGTATATTTCACTTAATTTAATTTGGATTAAATTTACACTATTTTGCGATGTTGATTATAGACATATTTTTAAGTTAAAGATATGAAAATAAAAAACCCCCACTCATTTCTGAAGGGGGTTTTTTCTTAGTTATTTTATTTTAGATATTTTCGAAACTTGCACCAGTAGGTGTAATTAAGAATTCCAAATCAATTATCTCAAGCGACTTTGTTGGTTTAATGTAAATTTTACCAACTAATTGATTTCTATCTAAATCCTCAGGACTTGATGAGAGCGTTACTCTGAAGTCGTATAGACCCCTATCTCTTCTAATCGAATCAAGTATCGGATTAACAGCATCCAAGAAGTCTTGTCTTACCTTACTATCATTTTGTTCGAATAACAATCTAACAGCTACAGCAGAAATTAACTTTCTTGTTTGTAACAACAATCTTCTAACGTTGATTCTATCAAGAGCGGATTCAGCAACTTGTAGAGTCTTATTACCCCAAATTACAGTACCAACATCGCTGAAGGTTGCAATCGGGTTAATTCTACCCTGATACAAGGTGTCTCTATCCTCTTGAGTGAGCTTCTTTCTTGCTTTAACAGAATTTACGATACCTCTTGTGTAACCAGCGGTTGCGAACCAAGGGAATGCAATGTTATCGGTTAGTGCGAAGTTTCTGCAAACTTCACCCGTAGAAGGAATATATACCTGAGTATTATTTACCGTGTCCTTAACAAGAATCCAAGGATAGTAAGTTGCTGTGTAGTTTGTGTCAATATTTGCAGCTTCTAACTGATCAACAATATCTGTTGGTGTGTAGAAATCAGCAGGATCTGAAGCTGTTGGAACAAACATATTCATGTCAGGAGTTGTCATGACATAAAGTGAATCCGCTCTTTCTTGTTCAACCATTGTAATTGTATCCTCAATTAATTGTAAGTTATTTACAAAATCAATACCCGGAGTTACAAGAACGTTAATTGTTGTTGCTTCAGGATTTGCAAATTGTCTGATACCATACAAGTAAGCGTAGAAGTCAGTGTTAGCATAATCGGTAAATGTGTCATTTACAGAGATTTGTTTTAACAATCCAACACCGGTTGCATCAGGATATCTAACTGAAGGACAAGCACCATTTTGGTAACCGGAACCACCTAATTGGAATCTATCAGTATTTGTTCTTGATTCTGTATAAATGTCCCAACCGTCGAAACCATTTTGTAAGTAGAGAGTAAACTTACGAGATTGTAATTTGTAGTAAGGATTATTTGCTGATGTGGGTTCACTCCTGAATGAAGTTACACCAACATCAAACGCAGGTTTACCTGATGTTACATAATCAGAAGAAATCTTTACAACGCTAGCACCAGAATCCATGTGGAAACCTTTTGTTAAATACAACCAAGAATCTGATGTTTCACTTGTGCAAAGCTCAACTGATGAAACATTTTTCTTACCTTTGTAGTAGAAGAAATCTGAATCAACCGGAATTTCTGAAGAAATACCTAAGTAAGTATTTCTTACTCTATCGCCGCTACTTGTGATTGAATCTTCAGCACCAGCTAATGTACCAAATGGAGGATTGTAGATAACTTCACCCGGAAAATCATATTTTGTTTTGTAGACAACGAACGGAGATGTTTCATTATCATATTCTCTCATTAAGTAACCCTCGAAACCGCAAGGTAATGCATCAGTAGGATATTCATCACTTAATTCAACCATAACATACTTTGACTTAAGTTCATATTCCCCATCAACAGTACCAATTCTCTTAGCAACGAAGTTATTAAGAGAAGGATTCATGCTACAGTTTGAGAACTTCTCAATTACAACCGGATTTTGATCAGTATCATTATAATCTCTTACCAAGATATCAAATGTTCCATTTGCAAATGAAATATTAGCGATTGAAATCTTAATTTCAGTATTTGCATTTGTACCATCTGAAATACTATGGAATTTAAAGAGCTTAAATACTTTATTACCTCTTAATTCAGACACAATAAACGGAGTAATTGGTGTTTGATATCTATCAAGATACCAACCGATAGAATTTCCATCATTACTTCTCGCACTATCTAAAGCCAATAAGTTACATTGTAAACCTCTTACATAACCCTTATTCCAACCATAAGTTAATAAGTTTGAATAATTTTCTTCAACAAATAAAGGAACTTCGGTTTTTGGTTTGCTAAAGTTACCCGAACCAAGAACTCTATCAATGAAGTTCTTATCGGTGTTACTCATTGAGGTTTTGAAGTTAAAGTATTGACCCGCATCTGTAAAACCAGTAATTGCAAATGACATAAAAGGATTTTTTTGTACTAATTCATAAGAATCTGTGGTACAATCGAGACCAACATAATTTAATGTTGAGATTTCATAAACAGGTCCATTACTTGACACATAATCAACAACACCTCTAGATCTTAGAGTTGCAACAACCAAATCTTGGTAATCATTAAATTGTTTACCAAATAATGTGTAAATTGTACCCGTTAATGTTCCTGTAAAGTAATTGCAGCATGTAACCACCGGAGCAACAGGTGTTTGTGAGGGTACTGGAGCAGCGCAAGGATCTGTTGTTGTCGATGTTGTAGTTGACGTAGATGCTGTTGTACATACCTGACCTGAGAACACTAAACTATTAACAACACTATAGAATGAAATACCTGAGTAGTTAGGTGTTACCGATTCACCGTTAGGTAGTACCGTTACATTAGGTGCAAATTGATTGAATGTTGCAAAGTACCAAGAATCGTTTAATCTTGATGTTAATTGATTCAAGCTAACCGGGTCAGCTACACTAAATACGTTAACCGCATTTGTTGATGCTGTGTAAGCACTTAAGGGTGATACAGTTGTTGCTGAAGCGGGAATAGAACCGAAGTAATAAACTGAGCTTCCGCTTGTACCGGTTGAACTCATAACACCAAAGATTTGCTCTTTTAAATCTTCTTCTAATGTTGAAATACTTCCATTAAACTGCTCATATTCACTTGTAGCATATTGACCAATAATGCTGTTGTAATTTGAATCACCACTAATTACAATACTGCTAAGTGAACAAGTATTACCTGTAAAATTAATTGTAAATGTAATTGGTGCTTCTACGGTGCAACCGCTTGTTAAATATTCACCAGCGGAGCAATAAGTTGTGCAGCTAGATAATGAAACCGTTGCTGGATTCATATTAGCATTAATCTTAATTGACCATGAAGGACCAGCATCATAACCAGAAAGACCAAGAATTCTTGATACAAACAATTGGTTTGATTGCTGTAAATAAGATTTTGCTATGTAAGCAGCTTCATATTTTGGAATTTGTGTGTTTATAAACTTTTCTGGTGATGTTCCACCAAAATAAGTTTCAAATTCATCGTAACTTGTGATGAATATAGGTTCGAAAGCCGGACCTTTTTGAGTTTCACCAGCAATACCTAAGGTTGTGACACCTACACTTTGTGCCACAAAACTTAAGTCTCGCTCTGAAGTGTAAACCCCCGGAGATACAAAGACTTTATTGGATGTTGCCATTTTTTAAAATTTTCTTTTTAATTTATTTTTCAATAAATATCTACGTTTTTATTAAAAATCAGCAAAAAGTCAATATATTTATAATATGGGAAGAAAAAATTCTTCCTTTTTTCTACCATGCCAAATAACAAAAAAATTAAAAACTTAAAAATTGACCCAGAAGTACACGATATCTTAAAAAGATATTGCGATAAAAAAGGTTACAAAATTTATAAATTTTTGGAATCTTTAATTATTGAAAAGTGTAAAGAAAAAAAAGATGTTTACGGTGAATAGTTAATTTCAGTTTGAAAATTAATTATTCCTTTTTGTCCGTTGTCTGTTTTTGTGATGACAATTCTTAAAACATCACCACTATTTAATAATAATTTTTGAATATCACTACCATATAAATCATTATTTATATAAACATCATATGAATCAACATTTGATGTTTGTTGTAATGATATATTAGTTTGAGAATAGAAAACTTGTGTTAATTCAGTAACACCACTATTAAAAATCATTTGATTACCATAATCAAGTCTTTGATTTATTTTACCATTAGATTTTTTGGGTAACGAACTATCCGTTTCAATTAGAGCAAGTGATCTAGAAATTGCTGGTTTTACCTCAAATTCATCTTCATCTATTAAGAAACCCAATAAAGTAAAATCATAATTTTGCATATAATATCTTCTTTTCTCTAATTCATTAACCGATTCATCACTAATATTATCCATTATAATTGGGATATAATGACCTTTAACTGTTGTATATGCTTGTCTGGATGCAAACTCTCTTAAAACATTTTTATTAAATTCATTTAATTCCCTCATCCTATTACAAACTATTTTTATGCTGTAATTAATATCGACGGGAATTGGTTGGGGTATTGTGTATATATCAACCCCCTTTCTTGTTCCAGTCCATGTTGGTACCGCAGCGTAAAAATATTGTCTTCTATTTGGTATGTTATATTTTAATGCGGGATTTGTTCCAAATTTTGTTTCCTTTTTTCTAACAACAGTAATGAACGGAGGTTCCGGATTATCATCCATATTTTGGAATTTCCAAGTTTCGGTAAACTGCGCCCAATTTTGTGTTGTAATGATAACATCAATCATTGGAACTTCTTTTCCCTCAACAACGGTTCTGAGTTTATCTTTAACAAAATCTAAAAACCCTCTATCTAAATCAGCATGTAAAATTGATTTTGGTAAATAAGTTCCATCCTCATTAATATATTCCAATAACTCTTCTCTTCTCTCAAGAAGAATTTTTTCTGGCGTAAGGTTTAAATCTTTTTTTATTTTTTTTGGTAAACCCATTATAGTCCTCTAAATTCATTATTTGTTACTGGTGACGCAACATAAGTCCTATAAAACGGCTTATATCCACCATATGTATGTTTATTATCAGATACAATACGACCATCATTATTAACTGTATAGTATCTAACTCTGGTTTCGGTTTCATAATAACCAATATAATCACCAAAATTAATTTCAATTCCAAGTTCATCTAGTGTTTTTTGATAAACAGAAAACGTCATATTACCCGGTTCGGTTTGTGATACCATCGACTGACCAAGAAATTTATTTTCTGGCTGAACAACTTTAACATACGCATTAAATTCAATTGGCGGTAAAAATTTTATTCCATCTTTTACCGCTTCACCATAAACATCATCATTTTTTGTTTTATATTTATCTATTCTATAAAGAATTAACTTAAAATTCATATCACCTACTAACCATTCTTCACCCATAGAAATATCTAAAGCGAAATCTTCACCTCCAAAAAATTTTCCTATTCTAGTTATTGGAACTTTTTTTTCCATTTTTTATAATTAAAAAGTACTATTAATTTTATATTTTTCACTATATGTCTGAACCAATTCATAATTATCACTTAATGGCGTGGTTTTAATTAAAATAATTTTTGGAACATGAAGATTATCCGGTAAGGATTGAATTGGTGTTCCTCTTAAATCCAAACTTCCCTCAACATGAAGATTATCCGGTAAGTATTGAATTGGTGTTCCATTTAACCACAAACTTCCCCCAACATAAAGATTATCCCCTAAGGATTTAATTGGTGTTCCATTTAACCACAAATCTCCCCCAACACGAAGATTATCCGGTAAGGATTGAATTGGTGTTCCTCTTAAATCCAAATTTCTCCCAACATAAAGATTATCCGGTAAGGATTGAATTGGTGTTCCTTGTAAATACAAACTTCCCCCAACATGAAGATTATTCGGTAAGGATTGAATTGGTGTTTTACTTAAAAACAAATCTCCCCCAACATGAAGATTATCCGGTAAGGATTGAATTGGTGCTCTTTTTAAATCCAACCATCCCCCAACACGAAGATTATCCGGTAAGGATTGAATTGGTGTTCCATATAAATCCAAATTTCCCCCAACATGAAGATTATCCCCTAAGGATTGAATTTGTGTTCCATATAAATACAAATTTCCCCCAACATGAATATTATTCCCTAAGTATTGAATTGGTATTCCATCTAACTCCAAATTTCCCTTAACATGAATATTATTCCCTAAGTATTGAATTGGTATTCCATCTAACTCCAAATTTCCCCCAACATAAAGATTATCCGGTAAGGATTGAATTTGTGTTTCATCTAACTCCAAATTTCCCCCAACATGAAGATTATCCGGTAAGGATTGAATTGGTGTTCCTCGTAAATCCAACCATCCCCCAACTTTAAGATTATCCGGTAAGGATTGAATTGGTGTTCCTTGTAAATCCAAACCCCCATTAACAACAATCTCATCATATTTGTTATTAAGATGTTTAACAAATCTTTCACCTGATGATGATGTTATAAAAGATGCAAATGCTCCCGGAGAAAATGTAAAACTTCTCTTTTCTTCCTCCTGTTCAAAAAGAACTTGTTTAATTATCCTATATAAATCTGATTCTGTTAATTTTATCTTTTTCATAACCATAAATATTTGTCTTTGTCGAAAACATTTCATAGATTTGTATCAAATTAACAACTAAAACATTTTAAAGAATGAAGTACGACTTTGATGACATTGTTATTGTACCAAAAAATTATACCCGAATTAATTCAAGAAGTGAGGTGAATTGCTATGATGAAAACCACATGCTTCCAATTATGACATCTCCTATGGATACCGTTGTTGATAAAAATAACTCACATGATTATATAAATAATAGAATTAATATTTGTATGCCACGCTGTAGTTCTGATTATAATAGCGATTATACATGCGATTATTTTTTTATTAGTATTTCATTAACCGATGCGGAAAACTTAGCATCAATTGGTACGGATGAGGAACGTTATATTTGTATTGATATGGCAAATGGACATATGCCAAGATTGCGTAATGTTATTGAATTATTTAATAAAAATTGTCCAAATATTAAATTAATTGTTGGTAATATTGCAAATCCAGATAGTTTTGCGGATTTTGCAAGATATGGTGTTTGGGGTGTGCGAATTGGTATTGGTGCTGGTGCTGGTTGCACAACTAGCGCAAATACTGGTGTTCATTATCCTTATGCTTCTCTTATTGAAGAATGTTATAAAATTAAAACACGTTTTGACTTTAAAACCAAAATTATTTCTGATGGTGGAACCAGAAAGTTTTCAGATATTATTAAAGCGGTAGCATTAGGTGCTGACATTGTAATGATTGGTTCGCTACTTAATAAATCACTTCAAAGTTGTTCTGACCCTTATCTTTGGAAATTATTTAGAATTAGGAATAAAAAACTAGCAAGTTGGTTGTTCCAAAAAAAGTTTAAACTATATAAGAAGTATCGTGGAATGTCCACAAAAGAAGTTCAGAAAAAATGGGGTAACACCACATTAAAAACCGCTGAAGGTATTTCAAAATGGAATTGTGTTGAATATGATTTGTATAAGTGGAGTGAAAATTTGACAGATTACTTAAAAAGTGCAATGTCATATGTTGATGCGAAAACTTTGGATGAATTTAGGGGTTGTCATGTCGAAATGATTACACAAAATGCGTTTAAAAGATTTAATAAATGAGAAAAACCAATAAAATTAAGTATGATGAAGCTTTAATGCTTTTAGATACTAAAAAAACTGAATACATTAATCATGTATTCGGTGAAGATAAACCCACAAAGTTTTATCGTGCCGATATTTCTTCAATCGTTGAATATAATATTAATAAAATTTTAGTTAGAGGAAAAAAAGAACCCTATAATAACACAAAAAATATTAAGACTACAGATATTGAGCGTATTAAAGAGTACCTATTAACTTTCGATACCGATGATAAAACTATTTTTATTGATTATTCAGCACCACTAAATTCTGATTTTTTTACTATTAATGGTCGTTACAAATTAGATGAAATTTTTGAAAATGAAAGAATGTCTCTTAATAAAGAAGATTTATTTCAAATTCAAAAAGAATTAGCTGAAAAGTATGCGGCAAGAGAAGGATATTCCCCATGTAAATATTGTGGAAAACAAACACCTAATGATAAGTTAATTGAGGGTGAAATTTTTTGTCGAAGGTTTAGAATGTCGGTTAAAGAAAAACACAAATATTGTTCCGGTACTTGCATAGGATATGACCAAATGTCACAAGAAGGTTGACATATTGTCATAAAAAATGAAATGGTATGTTGATTGATAAACAGCTTTTAAATAAACTTTTAAATAAATAAAATTATGAGTAAAAAAGAATATGTATTAGGTATTGATTTGGGAACCACAAATTCCGCAGTTGCTATTGTTGAGGGGGGTGAACCTCAAATCATAGCAAATAGTGAAGGTAGAAGAACCACACCCTCCATTGTTGGGTTTAATGGTGATGATAGAAAAATTGGTGATTCCGCAAAAAGACAAGCGGTAACAAATCCAACACAAACAATTTATTCGATTAAACGATTTATTGGTAAGGATTTTTCTTCTCCATATGTAAAAGAAGAAAGTAAAAAGGTACCATATAAAGTTGACAAGGTTGGGGGTAATATTCCCGGTGTTAGAATTGGTGACAGACTTTATACACCTCAAGAAATTTCTGCAATGATTCTTCAAAAGATGAAGAAGACCGCTGAAGATTATCTTGGTCAAGAAGTTACTAAAGCGGTTATTACCGTACCCGCTTATTTTGGTGATGCGGAAAGAACAGCAACTATTGAAGCTGGTAAAATTGCGGGTCTTGAGGTTCTTAGAATTATTAATGAACCAACCGCAGCAGCACTAGCATATGGTTTGGATAAGAAAAACAAAGATGCAAAAATCGTTGTTTTTGATACGGGCGGCGGCACTCATGACGTTTCAGTGTTAGAAATTGGTGATGGTGTCTTTGAGGTTAAATCAACTGATGGTGATACCCATCTTGGTGGTGATGATTTCGATAATAAAATTATTGATTGGATGGTTGATGAATTCAAGAATGAACATGGTATTGATTTGAAAAAAGATGCTATGTCATTTCAGCGTCTAAAGGAAGCGGCTGAAAAAGCAAAAATTGAATTATCCTCAACTAGTCAAACAGATATTAATCTTCCCTATATTACAGCAAAAGATGGTCAACCACTTCACTTTGTTAGACAACTAACTAAAGCAAAATTTGAATCAATGATTTCTGATTTGGTCGATAGGGCAATTAATTCTTGTAAATCAGCACTATCAAATGCTAAAATGAAACCATCAGAAATTGACGAAATTATCTTAGTTGGTGGATCAACAAGGATTCCGATGCTTCAAATTGCTGTTGAGAATCTTTTTGGTAAAAAACCAAATAAATCGGTTAACCCTGATGAAGTTGTTGCTCTTGGTGCTGCAATTCAGGGTTCAGCACTTGTTGGTGACATTAAGGACGTTCTTCTCTTGGATGTAACACCTCTCTCACTTGGTATTGAAACAATGGGTGGTGTTATGACAAGACTAATTGAAGCGAATACAACAATCCCATCTAAAAAGAGCGAAACATTCTCTACTGCGATTGATAATCAACCGGGTGTAGAAATTCATGTGTTGCAAGGTGAACGTCCTCTAGCAAAGGATAATAGAAGCTTAGGTAGGTTCCATCTTGATGGTATCATGCCAGCACCTAGAGGTATTCCTCAAATTGAGGTAACTTTTGATATCGATGCTAATGGTATTCTTTCTGTTCATGCAAAAGATAATGCAACGGGTAAGGAAAATAAAATCAGAATTGAGGGTGGTTCTCAGCTTTCGAAAGAAGAAATTGATAAGATGAAAAAGGAAGCTGAATTATATTCTGAATCTGATAAGCGTGAAAAAGAAAGAATTGATATTATCAATCAATCTGACGCAATGATTTTCCAAACTGAAAAACAAATTAAAGAATTTGATGATAAACTTTCGGAGACAAATAAATCAAAACTAGTCGATTCGTTAACTGAATTAAAAGCAGCGCATGAATCAAAAGATATTGATAAAATCAAACAATCAATTGAGAATATGAACAAAACTTGGGCGGATATTAGTATGGAAATGTACCAGTCCACACAACAATCTGAACAAACTCAAAACACAGAAGATGTTGTGTTTGAAGAAGTAAAAAATTAAAAGTAAATAGAAAACCATAAAAAGTCCAATATTGTGTATTTATTGTAAAAAATAAATCACAATATTGGACCTAAAATGGCGAAAGGAAAATCTGGACAATCAACAAAACCCGATTCATTCGGAAAAAAGAAAAAAGGAATTGCAAAGAAAAAATATAATAAACACTCCCCCAAACCAAAAGAATATAAAGGTCAAGGGAGATGAAAACTGTACAAGAAAGAATAGATAACGCCCTAGATTGGATGAATGACAATGATATTCATGTAAGTAATAAAACATTTCAAGAATATGTTGAATTTACCACAAAAAATATCAATCTAGTTGAGGATATTGTTAATAGAATTAACAATTTGGGTTATCTTTTAACATGTGATTTACCTATGTTTTTTACAACCACATTATCTAATTTAGATAATCCTATTCCACATGAAATTAAACTCTATAAAACACCAGTAAACGTTTCATATTCAAGAACACATGTTTTTAATATTGGTGGTGAGGGTGTTAGTGATAGATATCTTATTACATTTGGTAAATCAAATAACCCCGAAATTAGGGCTGGAAGTCGTGATGAATTAGATGCTATTGATTTTATCGAACTAATTGAGAATGGTGGACTAGTAACTGAGCATGGTATTATTGGTATAAACCACTCAATGCTCAAAAAATATCTTAAAAACTTTTGATAATTAGAAATCATAGATAAGTTGACTCTTTGGGTATTTATTCGTATTTTTATTTAAATTAAAACAGATGATTCAATATGCTGATGTAATCGTTGATCTCCAATCCGGAGACACCGGTAAAGGAAAAGTTACAAACTTTTTAGCGAGTAAAAAAAACCAATATACTCATGTTGTTCGCTATAATGGTGGACATAATGCTGGTCATACAATTTATAAAGACGGAAAAAAAATTGTAACACACTTAATACCTTGTGGTATTTTGCACGGTATTAAAAGTATTATTGGACCGGGTTGTGTAATTGACCCACAAAAATTTCTCAAGGAAGTTCAAGAATTAAAAGATATGGGTTACGATACTTCACTAATCAAAGTGGATAAAAGAGTTCATATTATCACTGAAGACCATTTAGCTGAAGATGGTATAGATACTAAAATTGGTACCACTAGAACAGGAAATGGTCCTGCGTACCGTGATAAATACGCTAGAACAGGATTACGTGCTGAAAATGGGGGTCCAGCACTACAACCATATTTAATCGATATATATGAAGAATTTCATGGTGAAGAGGTGTGTACACTTTTATTTGAGGGTGCGCAAGGATTTAAATTAGATATTGATTGGGGTGAATATCCTTATGTAACCAGTTCTCATTGCACAGTGGGTAGTGTTTGTTTAAATGGTGTTCCACCTCAAAAAATTCGTGATGTATATGGTGTCGCTAAAGCATATGAAACATATGTTGGTGCGAAAGAATTTGAAAGTGATAATGAGATTTTCAAAAAAATTCGAGATGTTGGTAATGAATATGGTGCGACAACTGGTCGTCCGAGACAAGTAAATTGGTTAAATCTTAACGAACTTGAAGTAGCAATTAAAGTAAATGGTGTTAATAAATTAATTATTAATAAAATTGACGTTCTTGAAGACCCTAGAGTAAATATTTTTGGACTTATTGGATTAACAGAATCTATTGGTCCCAAATTTTTAACATCTTCAGAATATTTTACTTATCATATCATTAATAGATTAACTCCGATAGTTAAAGATATAACTTTTAGTAGAAGTCCAGAATCAATTTGATTCGTTTTTATTTGACTGTCTTGCTGAAACGAATTTGTCTAAAGATGTAAGTCCTAGACATCCAAAAGCTAACAACGCAACAGCATCAACTAAACTATCGGATGGTTGCATATCAGCGGAGGTAAATGCGTTATTATATAATGAAATACACAATACCATAGCACAAATTATGCCAACTAGTCTTTTTGATGAAACAACCCCCCTTTCATCAGATAATAGTTGTTTAAACCAGTCTCCTATAGATGATAATATTTTTTTCATTTTTGGTTATTTTGGTTTGGTTAAGTGATGTTTTTAACATCATATATAAATATCAAAAAAATATTAAAATAATTAAAATCCCCCAGATTTTTTTCTGAGGGATTTCTTTATTAGAGGAATGAAATTAACCTATAACACCTTTAACACGGTCCAAATGATGGTCAATATCCATATCCGACATAATTGGTCGATTCTTCATTAATTGAATTAGCTCATCAACATGATATGGTTTTAAATCATTACCATCCAAACCACAATCCATCTTCTTACCGCGACCAAATTTATGCGTTTTTGGTAAGTGTACATGACCATGAAGATGAATAGTACCTTTATTCATTTTATTCCAGCTTGAGAGGGGATAATGACACAAAACAAAATCTTGGTCAGCAAGATTAATTTCACGATAATCAACGCAACCTAAAAACATGCTTTGAATATTATCAACATCTTTTTTAATGTTTTGATCATGATTACCGTAAATCAATGAAACATTCTTACAAACCAAACGGTCAAGAAACTTTTGAATGTTTTGATAACCACCAAATGCAATATCACCAAGAAGAAACAATAAATCATCTTGTCCAACTTTATCGTTAAAATTTTTGATAATTGCTTCATTCATATCTTCAATTGTATCAAAATCTCGAACAGAATCCATTGGAATTGAATCATCTTCGTTTCTCCAAGATGTTGTTCCCCTCACTATATTTTTGTGAGAAAAATGAATATCCGAAGAGAAGAAGATTTCACCTTTTGTTGTATATTTCTGAAAGTATCCCATTTTTAAATCAACTTAATTTCAAACCTATCTATCATTTTTTTAATTGTTTCAGCGGGAACATTATGAATACTTTGGTTTCCGTGACGATTTTCCACCACCAAAGAAACGAACGTGTATCCATATTTATCAGCTAACTCCATATAGGGTTTCATTTCCCATTCTTGGGTAAAGGTGTTTGCTACAACAATTTCTGGATAATATTGTGAATTTAGTTCATTATCCTTCATTTGTTGCTCAACATTATTCCGACACCATTCATGAGCATCTTTAATTTTGGTGGGGTCGAATTTATATTCACCATTTTGTTCAAAAAACTTATCAGCTTCGTGAATTACATAATCACTCCATATCATTCTTGCAAATGTGCTTTTACCCGAACCCGGAATTCCGCGTAAACAAATAAGACGTTTGGTAAAATTATTTTTCATTTTTAATTTCTTTACAAGTATGATAATGTGATTTCATATCTAATGAGAAATATTTCCCATCATGTTTAACCGCAGCAAAAGTACCATAAAGTTTATTATTTTCCAAATCTTCTTGATTTAAATATGTGTCAACAAAGCAATGATTTTCTTCGGTAAATAATGCTTTAACCTTCATCCAATCTTCTCTATCATAAGATGAACCCAAATCATTTTCTTTATCTGCTTTATCAATTTCTTCCACATATTTTTCCCTATCCACTGGGTGGATATTAAGATATTGATCAATTAATCGCCTAATCACAGTACTAACAACATATGTTCTTCTACCTAACGCATATCTAAATGCACAAAATAGAATAATATTATCATCTAAATCCATGTATTTTGGTTCTTCGTTCATTTTTTAAGAATGTTTTTAACTTTATCCCACAAACCAATCTCATATGCTAGAGGTTCTGTTGATACATAAGAATCATATAATTTTTGTAAAATAGATTCTAATTCTTCAATCCTCTCAACATCTTTAGTTCTAGCGTTTTTAATTAATTCCTTAATGTAATTATGAAGATGGTTATTAATTTCTTTCAATCTATTTTGACTTTCCCAATCAACATACTCATCACTATTATTAACGAATGCTGGAAAAGGTAAAGTCGTATCCAACTTGATAAACTTTAAAGTTCCGGGATAGGGGTTTAAATTGTCCATGATATTTTTTGTTAGATAACAAAGGTAGTAAACAATACTCAAATTACCAAAGACTTCACAAATTTTTATTATAATATATAATTATTACTGAAAACCTTGTGATTGGTATTTCCGTGTTCGAATTGGACATTTGAGTTGGACTAAACACCCAACAAAGGAAATCTCAAATAACATAAATAAAAAAAATAAGGTAAAATTATGAGTAAAAATTATTCAATTAACTCAGTACCAACTGCTTTTATAACAAAAAATAAGCAGCGAGTTAAACAATACGGTACAAATGTTTATTTAAATAATGGTGATGAGTTTGAAATAGAACTCTCAAATCCATTACAAAGAACGGTTTTAGCTAAACTTAAATTAAATGGTGAATATATTTCACAAAATGGTTTAATTTTAAAACCGGGTCAGCGAGTTTTTTTAGAAAGATATTTCGATAAAACAAATAAATTCAAATTTGAAACTTATACGGTTGACGATAATAACCAAACAAGAAATGCTATTTTATTAAATGGTGACTTGTTTGTTGAATTTTATTTGGAAAATCAAATCTCTTATTATCCCTCTTACATAATTAGTAGTGGTTCTGTTTGGGGTACAACTACTGGTGGAGCTTATGCTGGAAGTCCTTGGGAACCCACATTAAGTGCTGGTATGACTGGAGATATTACCTATACTGTTGCAAACACAACATACGCATCGAACGTTGGGACATATGCTTCTAACAATGTTTCTTATAGCACTAATGCTGGAATAGAAACAGGTAGGGTTGAATCCGGTTCTCATAGTAATCAATCGTTTGTTTATGATAATAAGACATTTAATAACTACTATAGTTATTCAAGTGGATGGAAAATTCTTCCACAATCTCAAAAACCATATGAGGTTAGTGATTTTAAAAAATACTGCACAGAGTGCGGTACAAGAATTAAAAAATCCTCACATAAATTTTGTTATAACTGCGGAACAGCATTAAAATAACAATCAATTAATCACAAGGTTTCAAAATCCCTCTTTCTTTAATTTAGAAAGGGGGATTATTTTTTATATGTACTATCAACATGAAATGTCACAGTGTCATAATAAATCGTCTTAATCACTTTTTGCTTATTTGATGTTGTTAGTAATTTTTCACGCAATTCAGTTTTTAACTCAAGTTCTTTTTTTAAAGAATCCAAAACAAATTCTTTATGTTGTTTTTCTTTTTCAACTTCAATTAATTTATCATCAACTACCATAATAATAGAATCGGTCTTACTAATAAGTTCATCTTGAGTAATTACTTCCTCACTATAAGGAGCATTACACGATAAAACAACACAAAAAACTAAAAAAATATGTTTCATTATTGTATTTTTTTTACTGTATCTAATAACTTGTTTTGTAAATCCTCAACCTGTTTCTCAAGAACCTCAATTCTCCTTTCTTGTCGCTCAATTTGAGATGTGTATACCATTCTATTGTCAATATAAAGATACATAATAGCACTTAATGACAAAAATAAAATACCCTTTATTGGGTCTTTAAAAAATTCTTTTATTGATATTGGTAGTGTCATACCGATAAATATCAGAATCTCACAATTGTCAAATAATCATATGGATAATTATTTCTATTAATCATTTCTATTCTGTTATTTGATTTGCGAATAATTTCCCAATCGTTACTAAGCAAATTATATGGGTATAAAGTAAACAATAAGAGAATTTCTTCTCTAATTCCATTATATCTAAGATACCAACTACCATAATGATAATTTAGCGTTGAGATATTATTACCATAAAAATAAAGTCTTTGATTCGTAAAAAACGATGTTCTGTCTATGTTTGAGTCGATAAATGTTTCAACTCTCCAAGCGTTTCTTGTTAATAATATATGTGTTGATGGTGTTATTGGTGCGTCATAACAAGAAGTGAAAAACACAATAAAAAGAATAAGTAATTTTTTCATGTGGTATATTTTTTATTTAAAAACTAGAATATCCGAAAAATAATTTTTGTATTCAGTTGTCCAATTTAATTTATATGCGGTAAACTCTGTTATTTTTAACCCGCTCAAATCACCAGTTTTACTCATGATATCGTCTTTGCAATATTTGTTTACCAAATTTTTAAAATTTAAATCGTTATTATCTAAATATAAATCAATTGCACCAAACAAGTGTAAAATTTCATGAGAAACAACAGAATTAGCACATGAAACACCATTCCTATGGTGTTCATAAATTACGCAATATTCCAAAAAGTAATTTGACATATAAGTTGGATTAGCAAAAGCTCTTCCATTGTCTTTATGGAAAACAACACAAATTAAATTATTAGCGCCAATACTTTTATATAACTCTTGAGGGGTATTATGGGTTTCATTAACAACTGTTTTAACAATATTATGAATCCCCTTTTCAACTAATAAAACATCGGTTCCATCATACTCAATTTCCTCGTCGTAATCTCCACCATATTTTTTAACTTCAAAACTAAATGTCTGATTATACTTACTAGCTTCTTTTTGAAGCCAACGCATATTTTCTTCCACCAACTTTAGTTTTTCATTTTTTTCAAAATCTTTCCATTCATCATTATAATTTGATGAAAAAACAACCATAACATGTACTTTACCATTTAATTTTTGAGCACTTTCGGTTCTTGTTTGTGAGAAACAAAGATTTGTGATAAGAATAAAAATGATTGTTAAGTTTTTCATTGTCTTTTAATTTTAATAATATTAAACTTTAAGTAACACTCTTCTTGTGATTTAATAATTGTATTATTATTAGATTTAATTGTTAATTTATTTTTATTTTTATCATAAACTATACCAATAAAATCAAGTTTATTTTGTTTTTTAACAAATATTTCTTGACCTAAATCTAATTCCGCACCACTATCAAGATATTCTTTAACCGTAACAAAAATGTAGTCCATTATCTTTTTTTACAAAGATAATGAAAGTTTTTGAATCCGCAACATCAATCAACTTTTTTTATGTCATAAAAAAACTTATCATCATCACCAGCACTCCACTTACTACCATTTTCACAAGAAAATTCTTTTGTTGATACTTTAAAATCAGGTATTTTAACACCTGATGCTATTAAAGATTGATCATAAAATAAAACCCTATTATTTGGTTGTAACGTAAACTGACCGTTATCTAATTTAATGAGATTAAAGCTTTTATGTTCATTTGGTGTTTCAGATAATGTATTATTAAATTCATTCGGATTTGAATAACAATTATCTATTGTAAGTATGTAGTTACCCTCATAAAATTTCTTGTTTTTCATAAAGACTTTACATCTGAGACCTTTTAATAGGGATTTTTCTAATATGGAAATATCATACGATAAACAATCCCATATTTGTAGATAGTCTAACGGTAATAACTCATCATAATTTACATCTTCTTTCCACACATAAGCGGATATTGGTAGTTTATCATATAAAGCACCATAATTCGTTAATAATGATTCAAAATAAAAAGCTCTACCCTTTATTGATTTAACGGAAACCCAATAACATGGTTCTAATTCTTTTTCATGACTTTTAAAGTCATATAAAAATTCTTTTCTAATAAAACATTGTATTGGGGGAATATTAGATATCAGATGTGACATACCCATAAATATCCAACCATTCAGGTATTTCTCTTCCCTTCCAAGAGTGAAGATGTTTTTTACCTAACGCATAATATTTTCTATATGCGGTAATTGAGTCGTTAAGAACTTTAAACTCATCAGGCATTGCTTGTGGGGGTTCGGTAAACTCAATATCAGGTAGATTTGGTTCATTTTCAATACACCACCAAATAACATCACAAGATTTATGTACTTTACCGTAACGATATGAGAATTCATTACAAATCGCCAAACCCAACTCACAAAGCCAACGATAATTGTTAATACTTTGTCTAACCCAAATTGAACATGGATGATTTTTATGTGCTAGTTTATATGGTGCATTTCCGCCACTCATCCAATGAGCGGAACATAGAAGTTGAGCATATTCCACACACATCTTAACAGCATGTCTATCAACATGTTGTTCTGCGCATTTTTTTGTGTTATGTTCTAGATAAAAGATATTCATACCACAAAGGTACTAAAAAGATAAGATTATACAAAATTTTTAAATAAAATTATCTTTGCGCTCTTTGTCGTGCTCTTTGGTCTTGTCTATCTCTTCTTTGACTCCTTCTTAAATCTTGTCTTTCTCTTGTTTGATCTCTTCTTGTTGGTGCTGGTTCAGGTGTTGCAGGTTGTTGTGGTGCAACAGGTTGTTTAGGTGTGGGTTGTTGAGCGGTTGGTACAACTCTTTGCGGTTCAACCGTTTTACTTTGTACTGACTCAAGAGCTTGTAATGTCCTCCAAGTTTGCATACCAACAATACCATCAACTTTTAAATTATTTTCTTTTTGGAATTTCATTACAGCATTTTTTGTTGCATCACCAAAATTACCATCAATGCTTGCCTTACCTAAAGTAGTGCCATATCCTTTAACATCCAATAACATTTGGAGTTGTTTTACAAAATCATTTTTACAACCTTTTCTTAAGTATATTTTTTTGGATAAATCCTGTTCTGATTTCGCACAAACAATTGGTGCTTTTGCTACCGGAGCCGATAATTTACCGTCTTGCTGATTTTGACTCATTTTAGTAGGACCGATAACTTTGTGACCAACAATACTTAAACCTTGATCTGTTGGTTCATAAAATTTAGCATCATTACCACTATAAAATTCATCATTATTTTGTAGCGGTAATGAATATATTTTTGTATAGTTACCATCAGCACCATCAAAAGTTATTTCCCAATCATATAAAACTTTACCTGCATTTAGTTGGTCTAACGCGGCTTTTGTAACAATCGATTCTTCATTTATTAGTGAATTTCTTTCCGATAAAATAGCATTTTTATGCATTTTTAAAATTTCACTCCTTTCCGATTCTGTAATGATAAATTTTTTCATTGTGTTGTTTTTTTTCTATAAATACCATGATTTTAAAAAAAAAACTTTTTCTGTTGAGTTTTTAAAAAGATTTGATTAGATTTATAAAAACAAAAAAATGAATACAGTTACAGCTAATAGTACCGTTAAAGTAAATTACACCGGAAAATTGGAAAACGGTGATATTTTTGATTCTTCATTAAATGAAGGTCGTGAACCATTAATCGCAAAATTGGGTATGGGTAAATTAATTAGAGGATTTGAAGCTGGTCTTGTTGGGATGACTATTGGTGAAAGTAAAACTATTGAAATAGAACCTAAGGATGCTTATGGTTTAGTTAGTGAAGATATGATTGTTGAGGTACCAATTGATAACGTTCCTAAAGGAGCTAAAGTCGGTGATATGCTACAGTCAATGACTAATGCCGGTCCAGTTAATGTTAGTGTTATTTCAGTTAATGAGAAAACCGTTACTCTAGACGCTAATCATCCGTTAGCGGGTAAAAAATTAATTTTTGAACTTGAAGTTTTAGAAATTAATTAATAGTCTATCTCTGATAATCTGTCAGCTAATATTAAATTAAACTCCTTTTTATCTGGCGTTGGTGTATATCTGTCATCAGGACTAAATCTAGGCATATCTATTTCATTCCCCTTCATTTCGTTAAACCAACACTCTAAGTCAACTGAACAATTATTTAAATAATTGTTAAAATCTTCTTCATCCATACTTAAAATATGGTCAGATAAATCAACTATTAATTTAATTTTATCCCATGATACGGTTTCAACAGTACCGTAATCCTCATATGCTGATAAAACTTCTCGTATAAGTGAATTTTGATATTCAGAATTTGTTGCATCCATTTCAGCGGACGCTAAAGCATCTTTAATTTCATCAAGATCAAGATAATCTATTTTTTCAGTTAAATCCATGTCTTCAGTTTCCTCAAACATATTATTTGTTTCAATATATTTCTGAACAATTTCTTCAATTTTTGATTCATTATTTCTATCAACATAATAATCCATAGTTGATTTTAAATCAAAACCATCATAATAACTAAACCATTCAAAATAATCATCACCAAAAATTCTATTAAAAATTTCATCAGAATAATCTCTACCAACATTTAAATAACCCGCCGAATCAATCAAATCAATTTCAATAGTTACCTTTAGATTATTTTTTGAGAAAATACCCTCCGAACCAATATTTTCTTTTACGAAATTTGTTTGTTCAGCATCTAATACGATTCCAGTATCAATTATTATTAGATAACCATCAACAGTTAGACTTTCAGGTAATTCAGTCACTTTCGGTGCAGAAACGTGTAAGTTACCGTTAATCGTTAAATTTTCTGGTAATTTCTCTAGATTAGGTAAATTTAAAACTAAATTATCCTCAAAAATCATATTATCAGGTAATTTACTTATATTTGGAGTAACAATTTCATAATCATCGAATGGAAATATTATTTCATTATAATTTCTTTTGTTAAGAAACTTATTAAATAATTTTTCATCATCATCTTGAAATACTTTTGATAAAACATTATCTGTAATTTTAACAGTATTTTTTTGTTCAAAAAGTAACCGTTTATATTGAGATTCAGTAATTATAATTTTTTTACGATTAGTCATCATTAATCCAACTTATTTTCCAACTTTTTAGTTAATTGGTCGATTATTGCACGATATTGTAAAAAATTTGATTTTGCAGCATCAATCGCATTTATTATATTATTCTTTTTACTTTGTGGCATTTTTGAACCAGATAATGATGATTTAATTTTATCCAATTCATTTAATATAGATTCATTTGGTTTATCAACCTTATCTAACTTTTTAAGAACATTTTTTAATGTATTGAGGTAACTAAAATAATCATAACCTTCTCCTCTCCAAACACCCTTCAAACCCTTTGCAATATTACCAAGTCTTAAGTTGGTAATATCACTACCAATTGACGCTTCATTGATTAAAAGCTCAAGTTGTTTCTCTGTTATGATAATGTTACTCATCGAAGTTTTTTATAATAAATATATCATAATCTTATATTATACTCCTCACAATTTGTTTTTATATAGAATTTAAGGTTTTCAATCATTTTTTTATAATCGATATCTTGCCCTTCTAAAATTTCATCACAACCAACCAAAATTTCACGAATCATTTCTTTAAAGATATCTTCCTTTGAGAATTGCTCACTCTGCTTAACATCTATCAATTGTGATTCTAATTCATCACAATAATCAATAAGTTCTTGAACTTCAGGCTCATCCATTAAATGTGTGTTATTTTTAAAGATTGACTTTATGTTTTTCATGTTGTATTTTTTTTATAAAAATGATATACTATTTTACAGGACAACCCGGACATGGTAAAACCACATTAGCAATTAAATTAAAAGATTATTTATCCAAATTTAATTCTGTTTTCCATATTGATGGTGATGATATTAGAAAATTATTTAATAATCAAAATTACGAAAAAACCGGCAGAATTCAAAATATAAGAACAGCACAAAATATAGCAATATATTTAGATAATCTAAACCATGATGTTATTTTATCATTAGTTGCACCATATAAAGAAATTAGGAATGAAATTAAAAACAATGTTATTGAGATTTACGTTCATTGTAATGAGGTAAGAGGTAGAGAACAATATCATGTAATTGATTATGAATCACCGACCGAAAATTACATAGATATCGATACAACAAATAAGTCAATAGAAGAAACTTTTCATGAACTTTTAAATAAATTAAATAGATGAAAAACTATATCGCAAAAGGTAATACATCATCATCAAATGATAAAAAATATTCCATGTTTGTTGGAAGATGGCAACCTTGGCACAAAGGACATCGATGGTTAATCGACCAACAATTAAATGATGGTAAAAATGTTTTATTATGTGTTCGTGATGTTGCTGTTGATGAAAAAAATCCTTTTAGTACTGAATGGGTTGTTAATAATTTAAAATCTGAACTATCGGATTTAATTTCGGACGGTAGATTAGAAATTATAGTGATACCAGATATTGAATCAATAAATTATGGTAGAGGTGTTGGATATGATATAATTGAGCATATTCCACCTCAAGAAATACATGATATTTCAGCAACAAAAATTAGAGAAGAAATGAAAAATGAAGGTAAATTATGAAAGATAAATCATTACTCAGACATATCCTTAAAACAATTTCCTATAGATTAATTGGTTCCATTTTTACCTTTACTATTGGATATTTAGCCACCGGTGATTTTAAAATCGGCGCAACAATGAGTTTTATTGAATTAATAATTAAACCTTTAATTTACTTCTTACACGAAAGATTTTGGTTTAAATTTATTAGATTATAGTCATCATTTTTTTAATTCTGTTCGTTTGCTCAAATAGTTGATAATTTTGAACATAATTAGGTAATGATGATAATTTAATATTACCAACTTCAGTTTTATTTGTTTTTTTATTAACTAATCTAATTTTAATTATTGGGTCTTTAAATAGTTCTTCTGAAAATCCCTTATCATAATCTGGAAATTTATCTTCAATTGTTATTTCTACTATTTCATTACTGATTTTATCATTTTTAAAACCTAATTTATCCAAAACGTCAGCAATTTTTCCAAAATATTCGCCGTAACCTTCAGATTCAACATCCTCAATTATATTCTCGATTACACGCCTCATTTCAGTATTTAGTTCAGTAGAATCATAATAATTATACTCTTGTAAGTCATATAAATCTCCACCTAAATCCGCCGATTCTAAAAGCTTAATTACCGCATCTTCAAAATTTGATATTGTCGGGTCTATTGATATTATTGCAGAAATAAAATCATTAATATCTGTGATATCTATCGTCGCATATCTACCACCATTAAACTCTAATGGCAATTCATTATATGCTTTTAACATTTCTTTTGCCGCTTCTTCTCGCGCTCTTTCTTCCGCACTAGCATGTTCAGACATGAACGCTTCAAAAATTTTATCATCAAAATCAAATTTTTTTAATATTTCCTCTAATTTTCCTTCTCTATCAATAGTATCGATATCTTTTTCTGGAACACCAACAAAAGTTAAGAGTTTAATCATTAAATCTTCTGTTTCAGTGTCAAAAAATGACCACATACTACTTAATTGATATCTATCCCAATCAACATCATTGTATCCAGCCGCCACAGTTTTAATGTAATTGAGTTGGTCTGGTTCTATATCCGCAGCACTGTAAACATCATCCATATCTTTAACATCAAGCTCAATCGTATTTGAATATCGACCTAAACTAACAGAAGTAATTAAATCGCCCCCCTTATATTTATCCAAATCAATTTCATAGCTATTATCATCATCTAATTTTTTTAAATCTTTTAAAAATTCATTATTTTCTATTTTTCTATTTAATAAAACATAATATCTTTTTAAAAGTTTTGGATTCCTTTCCTCTAAGAAAATAATTTGATTTGTACTTAATAAATGAGCATTTAAATTAACATAATATTCCAATAATTCAATTGGTGTTACTTTGAACATAGAATCTGAAAGTTTTCTCAAACCCTCAATGTATTTTTTCTTTTGATTATATGTAAGAGAAGGATAGGTTGAGTTATTCACCTTATCCAATCCTTGTGCTTCTCTTTCTTCTGGTTTAACTTTATCGTGTTTGAAAATTTCTTTTAAATTTGCTAATAGTGGCTCAATTTTAATAATTTCTTCCCAAGACATTGGTTTATCACCATCATTCTCCGCTGATGTAACAATGTAACCACCGGTATTTGTTACCTGTATAACAAAAAAGAAATATTTATCTGATTTGTTTTTATTTTTGTTTTTCACAAAATAAAACGTACCTTCATTACTTCCTAGTCTATACCTATAATATAAACTATCTGTTGTTCTAGCAACACACCAACTAATATTTTTTCCTTCGCTTCCAGCTTGTCTTATTGACACACAAGATTGTGGTGATGTACCTTTAGATATTTTTAAATTATCATCTTCATATATTGTTGTATCTCCAGATACACTAACAGCAGCATCATCCTCAATATCGACTTGGCCTCGCAAATAATCAACAACTTGTTCTAATTCCTTAAATGTTTGGTAGTTATCAATATCTTTTCGTTTTTCTGGTGGTATTGAAATATTAATACCCCCCATCTCAAACGCTTTGGGATATTTGCTTTTTATTTTTTTAAAATATTTGAAATAATAATTAACGGTATCTTTATCCACACCGTCTTTTTCAGTGAATTTTTTAAATTGAGTTTTAAAATCCTCATTAATAAGAATTGTCGATAGTTTCATCAGTATGATTTTTATATAAATATAGTCAAAATACTGTTCTTCATATATTTATATAAAAAAGAAAAAATGAAAAATTTATTTATTTTATCAGAAGAAGAAAGACAAAATATTCTTGAAATGCACCAAAATGCAACAAAAAGATTTTATTTAAATGAACAATCATCCACAGGTTTAACGATGAGTCAAGAAAGTGTTCCAGCGACAAAATTTATTGCTGAAACGTTTAAACTTTTTAAATATTCACCAACAGCGAATAAGTCTGATAAAACATCTGATGAGCATATCGAAGAATTACAAAGAGCTAAAGCGGATTTAAAAAAATATACAATGAATCAATTAACAGAATTAGCAAAAAAATCAAATATTTCAGTTGAAGCTATTAAAGCATTACAAACTGATTTAGTGAAACTTGCTGGTTTACCTTTAAAATTTAAAGATAGTTCTGGTCAAGAAAGAGATTTTGTTGATGGTAACTTAGGTACGAATACAGTTGATGCGTATTTAGATTATCAAATAAAATTAATAAATCGTAGAACAAAAACGAGTCAACAACCAACAATTGTTAAACCTATTGAAAAAATTGGTGGGATGAAACCAACATACCAAAGAAAGTAATTATTCGAAAACAATTCTTTCTTCAATAACCATATAAAAATCACCAACTTCTTCATTAACACCATAAAGGGTGTCTCGTTGGATTCTACCGATTTTTCCATCGACAATAACCGTAAGACTATCTTCTTTTTTAGCTTCACTTGGTGAAACCTCGTCATGTTTCTTACCGCAAGAAACCATTGCAACAACTGTGAGTACCGAAAGAATTACTTTTTTCATTTTTATATAAATTAATTGTTCAGCGCAAAGATAGATAGGAAAAACGAAATTACCAAATTTAATTTAAACTAATTTCAGAATCTATTTTCCTATATAAATTACTCAATAAAATATCGACAGTCCTAATTTTTCTCTCAAATGCTCTCATCTCTTCAGGATTGGTTATATTTCTACCAACACCAAACTTATCTAAAATTCTATTGATTTCCGACCTAAAATCACTAACCAACTGTCTTCTTTCCTTATTGTCGTTAGTCTGCTCAATTTCAATTAAATCAACCAAAGCATTATCCGCATATTGGTCGGGCATTCCAGCTTCAAGTAATTTATTTACAATTTGTGATGCAATCGATTCATCATCATATTGTTCATTAATAATTCTTTTAACTAATTTAATTAAATCTGATTCTGTTAATCTTATTACTTTTTTCATCGTACCCTTATTTTATGATAAATATCTACCAGTTAGATAAACATATATTACCTCAGGAATTTTTGTGCATGTTTGTGGATTACCCATAGAGTCCCAACAACCAATAATAGGAAGCTCTTTTATGTATTTTTTAAGTTCTCTTGGACCGTTCTTTAGACGATTTATGATATATGCTCTATCATAAATTCTTTCTGGGTCATATTGCTCATTAAGAACCTTATTTACAATTCTGCGAATATCTGATTCACTTAATCTCATTTAATATTAATTATTAATTTTATCTTTAACCAGACCAATTTTTTCTCCTTGATATATAATCTCATCTGCGGGTCCAGATATCATTTTTTTGACTGAATCAACATTAAAGTTATAAACATCATAAAACCAATTTATAAAAGCAATTCTTTTTTGATAATCTTCATTAAGACTAAGAACCGATGCTAAATTGTCATAAATATTTCCATCAATCCATGCCTCATTATTCAATAATATAACAACCGTTCTATTTTCTTTTATATTAATAAAATGAATTTCATCATCCTCTTTATAAACCTCCAAATCTTGGAATGTCAATGTTAAATATGTATTTACCGGTTTTCTTATCTTTAAATAATATAAAACATTTTTTGATCCGGGGAATTCGTGAATACCATACTTTTTCCAAAGTTTATATACCCAACCCCCAAAACCATCTTTAACAAAATCTGGAAAATCATCATAGAATTTTTTATTAATATATAAATAATCAGCATCCTCAATAATAACAAGATTTTTATTATCTTTGGTTGCATAAATAAAACCATCAGAATCTTTAATCTTTGTTAGATTGGATAAAAAATTGGTCATATATTCATCAACCTTGGATGAATTGTCATTTTGCTCTTTAAGCAAAATATTATCTGAAATGACAGTTTTTAATGTATTAACCAATTGAATCATAATAATAAATATGATTCAATATGAAAAAATTATCGGTTTATGGATTCACCAAATTTATACATTTTTAATAATTCCTCTTCTGAGAATTTATCCGTCATTAAATGACTTAATGAAATAAACGAAGAACAATCCGTAATTGAACCTGAAAATACAATACGTGACTTGTTTTCATCTAAACAAGTTTCAATAACACAATATCCTTTAATCGGATGGAAATTTTTAATTTTCTGAACCGAAAATAATTTCATTTTTAAAAATGTTATAGGTTAAATAATTTGAAATCCATTATCATAAAGCAATTTAAATTGCTCAGGATATAATTTATAATTAAGACCTAACTCAATACGATAAGTCTCATCCGCCCAACTATTATACTTAACAATATATTCAATCGTTACATCATCAATAGCATACGCTTCAATTTTAATTGGATTTGTTTTCAATCGTCTAACTTCATATTCACGATGAATATTAAGTAGTTCCACTTTAATCCAATCTGGTAAATCATAAGCTGTAAAGTTCATTTCTTTTTTTTTGTAAAGATATGAAATGAATTGATTTTATGCAAAACTTTTTTAAGTTTTTATTAAAAATAATGAAAAGAATCACATTTACCCCGGTTAAAAAAGATAATAATTGGGTTATTGAACAAACCATAATTGTTGGAACATTTTCATCAGAAGATGAATGCAAACAAGCTTGTGAAGCGTTGGAGCAAAAATATTCCATGAAAGATTGGGATGATGATTTATTCTTCAAACAAAAATTGGGGAAAATTCCAAAAGAATTATTTCACAAAGAACCAAAACCCACGGAAAAAGTTGTAAGAAAATATTCTAAGATTCAATCAACCAAATTATTCTATGAACCCGATAATAACATTACATCGGATTTTGATGATTAATCTTGTATATTTCGCAAAATAACAAAAGGAATCCCATCGGGAGAAGTATCATCTTCCCTATAGACAACTTTAGCATTTGTTCGATTCAATGCTTCTTCATCATTGTCTGCAACAAATTTCCACATCGGATATTCGGTATAATACCAGCGCAATTTATTTTCCATGTTAAAATTTTAATATTCGCTACCAACAACCTTTAATGCTTTGGAATATGAAACCTTAAAGATGTTTGCAAGCTTTGTTGCTGGAACCCCTTTAACATGATATTCATATTTCATATTAAAGATATCTTCTTCGGTTAACTTATTTGTTCTGCTACCATTAACAACAGCGGGAGCGGAATTCTGAATGGTTGGTGTGCTAACCACTCTGAGGGGAAGCTTAAAGATAATATATTCATCGGTGCTTTCAGCAATTTGGAACTTCAACTTATTATTAAACAACTCCAATTGATTCTTAATTTCCTTTTCATACTTTGAAATATCAAAATATTCGGAGGACTTAATCGTGAAACCTTCTTTATTTAATGTGGTATAGATAACATATAGATTATTATCTTCAACCATTGTTTTGGCGCGAATAAACTTTTTGGATTTCAAAAATTCCCTCAAAGCGGATGGGGTTCTAAACCTTTTTTTCTTATCCGCAACATTATCCAAATAACTGATAACATATTCGGTGACGGGTTTGTTTGTTAGTTTTTCAAAAAGATTCATCATAGTTTATTTTGTTTAAATTGTTTGTTGATACAAAGGTAAGGAAAAGTTTTGAATTTCCCAAAAATTCTTTTTCACATTTTGACCCTTATTTATCTTAAGGGGGTCAATATGGAGATTGATTCATAATGTGGGGAATAAGATATTCATATTTTGTACCCATTAAGAAATTACATACAAATTTCTTTTCCTCAAGATTCATAATAATAATCAATTTAATGTTATCCCTAAATTCACCCCCCTTAACCAAATCATCAAATTTAATAAATTGATTATGAAAATCCTCATGCTTAAAATAAACATCCCCATCTTGGGTTTCAATCATGTCAATCGTTTCCCCATACTTATTTGCATAAGCATCTTTCCTGACAATATTAAAATTGGTTTTATTAGCAAAATTAATTTCCGAGTTGTAGTTCATTTTTATAAGGTTTATTTTGTTGGGTACAAAGGTAGGGAGAAGAATCCAATATTCAAAATTTTTCCCAAAAATTCTTTTAAACATATGACCTCCTCATTTATTTAAATGGGGGAGGGTCAATATGGAGATTGATTCATAATATATCGAATAAGATAACCATATTTTGTTCCGAATAATAAACCACATACAGATTTCTTTTCCCACAAATTTAGAATAGCTGCTAATTTTAGAGGATTAGTCTTTAACAAATCATCAAACTTAATAATTTTATTATGAGAATCCCCATGCTTAAAATAAACATCCCCATCTTGGGTTTTATTCATATTAATTGTTTCCCCATAATTATTTGTATAAGCATTTTCTTTGATGAAACATATATTCTCTATTAATTTAATATTGTTATTAAAGTTTTTAGTAATAAAATCAAATTGGTCATATTCCAAATTACCTATTCCAAAAAATGAGACGGAACCCCCAATGTCTGTTATTTGGAGATGTGCATCCTTACCATATTTCGTTTCAAGCAATTCAACAAATTCTTTCTTAAAAATTAATTTTCCTTTATATCCGTTGGAGAAGTTACAATTTTCGTATGCTAAACAATTATTGTATATTGTTATAGTACCCACATATGGATGAGAGAATTCTCTTTTCTTACCTAAGAGGTTATTAATATTTTTTAATATAGCGTTTCTTTGGGATTTTTCCCACTCCCTTTTCGCTATTCGATTTTGTTCTCTTTTGGTAAATTCTCTTTTTTTCATTTCTTTTTTGATTTAAGGATTGTAAAGATATATGATAAAATTCATTTTTCCAAAAAATTTTCCAAAAATTCTAAAATAGATTTTACCCTTCCTTATAAGAAGGGGTCATGTTTTAGAATAAAGAAATAGATTAAGAAAGGGGGAGGTCATTTTTACAAAAAATTTCCCAAAAATTTTTCTGAGGATTTTATGTTTGGGATTATCCCCCCCAAAACCGTCAAAAAACCCCCTATATGGAGGGGATACGGAGGGGGAGGGGGGTGTTATACCCCCATTATCCCCATATAGAGACCCCACATTAGATGGGGGATGATATTTGCTTTACCAAATTGTCATCGGTGGTGGTTCATTATCATCATTTCGTTTAAGCATACCATGCTCTTCCATAAGGGAAGCGAATCCAACAGTAAGAGCAGCGAGAAGAATAAGTAGTACCATGTTATTTTATTTATTATGGGTTCAAATGATTCGGGGGGTAACAACTTGTTTAATTAGAAAGAAACCCTTTTAACCTCACCCGAATCATTCTCCCCCTCGTCATGACATTACAAAGATAAGCATTTCATTTCATATATCCAAATTTATTTTCTATAATCAAGAAACTTATTAAACCATTTAACAACTTCAGGTGGGTGATTATTTTGTGCTTCGGAGAATCTAATAACCATACCAAGACACATTAGACCAACCGCTTCCAAGAAGATATAACTTTTCCCCCTGAACGCTGTGGAAACCGATGGTGTATCATCCTTAAAATGAAACTCACATTCTCCATCATATTCAAGAACAATTTTTGTGATGTTCTCCCTAAAGTATTTAGGTCCAAACTTAAAGAGCATATCAAGTTCTTCAGCATGAAAATTGTTTGGGTCATCATCCTTACCACTTACGGTAAAGACCCAAGAAGTTCCATCATCTGATTTTTCAAACCAAGGATTATTCATTTCCCATAATGTTGTTTAAGTTTACTTGCGACAGGGGGGATAAAGATATCATCAAGATGCTTTAGAATGAACTTTCTGATATTGGTGAAGGTTTTATCACCGCTATAAACAAAATCGTTTATTCCGGTAAGACAGTCATTAAAGTCAATCACTTTATTATTTAGATAACCCTCGTTATTATATAGTCCAACCAACTTAGTAAAGGTCTCATCATATGAGACACCCCAATCATCAACCTTCACATTCAATACCTTGCAACCAACACCGAGACAACAATAAGATTGTGGTTCATTAGTATTATGGTTAACTTTTTGTCCAAGGGAGAATATTCCCTTTTTATATCCTCTCTTCCCCCCTTTAAGAGCATCAATCCATTTGATTGCGTTTGTTGCTTGTGCTGTATGTGTAATCATTTATTGATTTGTATTAGTGGGTAACAAAGATAAGGAGGGGAAATCAATTATGCAAGTTAAAGCACATAATTAATTTGAACCCTTTCCACATAATCAAATAGCGTTGGGTCATGACCAATAAGCAAATCAAACTCTTCATCTGTAATATTCTTAATATCTTTCACTTGAAGAGATTCCCACAATATTCCACTCTCGATTTCAATAAGGAATATTTCATTAGTATTCATCCCCCCAGTTAGTTGATACAATCCGTGGTCATTGCTATTGCGATAGAAATTCCCCACCTTATGAATAACGGGTTTCTTCGGAGGTGCTGTTCGGATGATTTCTATTTCAGTCATTTGTTGGTTATGTTTTGAATGGTTGCAAAGATAAACAAAAGATTTGAAAGAAAAAACTTGATTTTTAACTATTTTATCCGTATATTTGTGGTAAAGATTTTTTAATTTTTTGTAACAGAGGGGATTAATTGACGGAGGGGATAATCCCCTTTCCCCACATTCCACTATCTTCCACAATTCCCCACTATATCCCACATTGCTTAAAAACCCCCTTTTTGATGGTGAAAACAGGGTTTTTTATTCCCCATTTATCCTAACTACCTCATATTTAGGGTATTAAGCATTTCCAGCAAATAATTAATTCATTAATTGGTTAGCGGGGGACATCTTTAGAGGTTGTTCTACCCCCTTTATTTCCCCTATAACAGAACATCTCAACGGATGAGAGGGTTTCTTAGTGACCCATTCTTTGACCCCTTATATGACCCATTCTTTACCCCACTAATTTGTTCCTTCTTTCTTCCCCTTCTATTGTGGGTCACGACTTCATGATATTCTATATCCCAGTAATATGGGTTAGTTAAAAGGTCGATAGACCAACAACTATTAACCCTATCTTGTGGGATATCATTGTTGCTAATTGTCATCATTGTTTTTCTTTATTGATGCTAATGTAGCATATAGTCATCATCTAATATGACCCATTAGAAAAGGGGGATTAAATAATGTTAACTGAACGAACCACTCCCGAATGTTTGACCCCGAAAAGGGGGAGAACATGAGAAAAGGAGGGGGAGAGTGAAGTGAACATTATTTAATCATTTACAATATCGTCAATATTCATAAGCATTTCGATTTCCCTACCAGTTAGAGTTTCCCACCTTCGATGTTTACCAACAAGTTCCGTATTGGTGTCACAGAGTTTTGTCTTTTGTGCAGATGAAAGTCCGTTCCACCACTTCATCGCCTTTTCCCTTTTTGTCATCATGGTTATTGGGAGTTTTGGTTTGATGATGCAAAGGTAAGAAAAATAACTTAATCAAAAATCATTTTTGCAATTTTATTTTTAAGATTCTCAACAGCTTTGTTTTTTCCATGCTCTGTTCCACCATAATGAGCGCAATAAACCAAACCCTGAATTAACTCGACTTCGGTGCAAGGTGTGGATGGTGAATAAATAAATGAGTGCGTTTCATCACCAGCAAATTGTTCTTTCTTTGTAATTCTGAAAGTAACAGAATTTAATGCTTTTGCTTTCCATCCTTTAGGGAGAAACTTATTAATATCTGCTTCTGTATAGTGTTTTTTGGTCTTGTTCATAGTATTACTTATTTTTGAAACCACAAATTAATTTCACTTCTTTTCAATATTCTTTCAGCTAAAAGTTTACATTCCTCAGCAATCATCTTTTTATGTCTTTCACTTACATTTCCATAATAAAGACCAATATTACCTTCAGCCCAGTCAGAAGCTATAACCGGAAATTTATCCCATGTGAAATTCGGTCCTTGGTTTTTCGGATTCAACATATCAGCAAATAACCCATAAGTTATTGCTAAACAATATTGTTGATATTTTTTTGGTAATTGGTTCATTTGTAATTATTTTTTCGATATTGAGCGTATTTTCCGACTTTGTTAATCATTTCCATCTCTTCTTCATCTGCAATTCTCGTATAATGAAGAATCTCATTTGTGGTATACTTACCATTAATATAGTATTTTACAGTCCACACATTACCAATTAATTCATTAACTGGGAGAATGGTTTCAATAACACCAAATGTAACGCCACCATATTTTGAATGGTATACAAATTTATCACCAACTTCAAACCCTACGTTTTTCATTATTCTTCCAAATTCGTATGGTGTCTTATATCTATTACACTTCCCTGACCATCCATTCTTTCAAAATAATATCCCTCACAAAATCGAAGGTCGGATGTGAACATGGATGAAAGTTTCTCCCACTCCTGTTCAGTACATTCCCTACCATATTTCTTCGCATACTCATAAAGAAACCAAAAAAGGTCTTGTGGTGGTTCAATTCCCCTCTTATACCACCTATCGTTATATTCGATGGAATTATATTTTTCGATTACTTGCTTGGTGAATTGTATAAAATATTCGGGTGATTTACCTTTAAGTCTTTCTATTTGATTATTAGCAATATTTTCCCTTTGTTTAATTCCATCAAAATATTGACGAACTTTCTCTTTACCCTCTTCGGAATCAAAAAACTCCATCATTTGATTAAGTAAGATGTCTGTTTTCATTTTGATGTGTTTGTTGATACAAAGATAAGGAAATTTTTGTTATATACAACAATACCTGACAAAAATATTTACTTATGTAAGTTAATATCAATTAGTGGTGTAATACTACCTTCAGGTACTTGAATCACATATTCAGTTACTATTTCATCAATCGCAAACCAATTAATAAAATCGTTAGTTGACTCAGATTCATATTTTTTCACATAAGGTTTTGGACCATACTTAATTTTTGAACGTTCACAATCAATTTGTTCAAGTCGGATAAATCCGTTAGAATCTTTGCAATAGAACATATATTTGGGTATATTGTTAATTGTACCTGAACCAAGAAAAAAATCACCACCAATTTGATTATTTGTGAAATTCATGGAAACAACATCATATTCATGTTCAAGCACCATCGTACTCTTCGCTGGTATAGAAAATGCGATAACTAATCCTACAAATCCACCTGTACTCGATACAAGTAACATACGAAAAAAATCATAATCAAAAATACTATACCTAAAATCGTAGGTTGCAATAAAAATACCGATAACAAAACCAATGATGATTAAAAGCATTTTATGATGAGTTATGAATTATATTAACAACAATCTTTACAATGATGAACCGTCAGATTCTTATATTCATCATCTTTTCTCCATCCAGCTTTGTATAGTTTATGAGCAACCTCACGTCGATTCTTACCTTTGAAGTTCTCAGTCATACCACAATTTGAGCAGTATGGTGATAGTTCAGCAACGCTCCTGAAATATGAATGAGCAATTCGTTTACTTGGTGCGTAAAGCATTACCCTAACATTATCTCCCATACCTTCACGTCGAATGTCTTTACCATTCAAATTCATTCTGTGACCACCGAAAATTTCATCTACTGGAATCTTTACAAAACTCATTTGATTTGGGGTTTTAGTGATTAACGATGTAAAGATATGTCTTATTTTTGACTCTACCAATTATTTTGTGAAAAAATCTCTTCAAGTGTTTTCCTTCGCTTGTCAATAAGTTCCTCCCAAGATGGAAGATTTTCTAACATTGCATTTTTAATCTGAACAAGTTTCTCTTCATCAAGAAAATAGTTATTAACACAGTCAATTAATTTATAGACCGTGAAACCTGACATACGATTTCGAGTTCCCCAATCAATTATGGTAAATTCTTGTTTACCGGGAAAGAATACTGTTACACTTGGATTATTGTCAATCGTCCTACTTACCCTAATTTCAAAATGGTATAATTTTTTATCAAACTGAAATGACCTAAAAAATGTTGCTTCCGCAATCATTGACCCATTCCACTCCTTATATTGGATTGTGTCTTTATGTTTATTAAAGACCGATAAAAGTTTATCTGTTAGAGTTTTCATTAATCGTTGTTTTATTTGAAGTAACTTTCGATGAATCTAACACAAATATTAAACGCCTTTTCCCACTCAATAGTACAACCTAAATCTTCAGCAATCCAAATCCCATCTTCTAAATAATGAACATACGCTCTCCAACAAATACCAGTACCATCAAGTTTTATATGCGTCAGCAAGAACCTCAATAAAAATTTTTCGTTTGGAATATTCCTCAATAATTTCAGGTATAGTTTTCATTGTGGATTCAATTTAAGGTTACAAAGATAGTAATTTTTTACTTATCCAAGCAATTCTTTCGCCTCTTTTTTTGTTAAATTACAGTTACGAACAATAAATTTGAACTCATCCACACTCACTTTACTCCTAATGGATTTTAACATTTCTGTTTTCTTTACCTTTGCTTCAGTTCTTTTCTTTGATTGTTTCTCACGTTCTTGAATAAGATTTGAATAATGTGTGCGAATATCCGAAAGAAACGACTTAATTACCTGCTCTTTATCAAGAAAAAGATATCCAACAGGAATTTCATTATCCTCAAACACTTCACTCATTATTAAATCTGAAGTCGAATAAAGATAAACATAGAATCTATTTTCTGAATAGAATTTAAGTTCGGACCTTTCAGATTCATCAGAGCCATAATCCCAACCACTAAAGTAATAATTCTCAATTTCATAAAGAAGTTGGAGAACAGAAGTAATTCTTTCTTCGGACTTACTCCGAATTTCATTTACTTTACCCCAAGTAATGTGTTCAGGTGGACCCTTTCTTAAGATTTCAATCTCATCTAAGGTAAGAGGTTCAGTCAATTCCGTTTCATAGTGTTTAAGTAATTTCTCACCAATAAAACGGTCAAGTTCTTTTAATGTTTTGAATTTCATAGTAAATAAAGTGAAATTAGTACAACAATAATATAAATTACAAAAGCGAGGATTGGAATTGCCCACATTAATGGTGGTAAGTTGTGTCTTTTCATAATTAATGGTCTAAAACTACGGACTATTTTTGATATATGCAAATTTATTTACATTTTCTTTCTTCACAGAATCTACAATTTCCTTTATGTGTCAATTTACCTCTACCAGTATAAAGATATTCACAACTATCAATCACAACAACTCTATATTCAATAATTTCAGTATCTGTTCCAATTCTTTTCGCATCCGAGAATTGAGTTCTTTCCCTTTGCGGTACATCACAAGAAAATAGAAGTGCGACCAATAATAGACTATATTTCATTTTTTTGAATTATTATCGAGTAATTGTTGGAATAATTCAGCAGTATCTTCTGACTGAAGGACTTCACTTCCATCTATTGTAATACAACAATACCACCCACCCGGATAATAACGAGCGTTTTCTACAAAATGCTCCCACTCTTTTGGATGATTGTTAATGGGGTCTTTATATGATACTTTATTCATTATTTTAATCAATAAATCTAATTTCAGGAATAATAACCCAGTTAGCGTATTGATTTGTCTTATAGCAAAACGCTATCGCTTCTTCTTCAGTATCGAAAACGTCAGAATATTCAGTATTACGAATCAAACCTTCTCGATACATTGTAAACTGTGCGAAAACTTCACCATTTACATTTGTTTCTTCAAACTTAAACGCTCGATATCGTTTTTGATTTGTCATTTTTTTTTTCTGTTTTAATGATGTAAATTTACGAATTATGCCCCATTTAAGAGACGCGAACTTCCTCAACCCAAAACTCTTCATTAGGGAAGTCCTTTTTATATTCGGTATCAATTTTGTGTTGTGCTTTGTCTTTATCCCAAAACATTTCATTCCACCCTTCTTGTGTTGTGATGGCGAATAAACGTGGCATAACAGCACCTACACCCAATTGGGCAGTTTCTTGGTTGTTCAAATTTTCGTGTTCCATATTTACTTTGTTTTAAGTTGATAATTTTGTGTTTCAAATTGCCCAACTGGGCATAGCTGCAAACCATTATCTTTCAAATAATCGTCAAGCAAACTCATAAATGTACCAATATTTTCATAACCCAAGCTATGAGCAATTTTCAATTTGAATTTCTCTTCTTTCGTCAACTCCCCACTCTTTTGAAATTCAGTTTCATTAATCGGTATAAACCCAAGATTATCACAATCATTCTCATCAAGATAACCACCAAAAACCTCACAAAGATACGTTAGAATCTCAACCGCTTCATCATTACATCCAAGTGAAAGTAGAATACCCGGAATATTATGATCATTTTTTGCGAAATCACCATAAAACACAGAAATAATGCGAATACTATTATTCAGATTAAGAGTAATCCTAAAATAATGCTCATTGCCAGTATTATATACTTCAACATACGCATTATACCGCTGTTGTAGTGCATTACAAATTTGATCCAATGTGACGTTGCCTCGAATAACTGCTTTAGTGTCTACGCTCATTGTTTTTGTTGGTTTAATGATGCAAAGCTACAACAATTTCTGATTCAATGCAAGTGAAAGTTATTAACAATCACCAACGAATTTCTGTTAGTATTTTGTCAGTCAAATAATGATATGAAACATTAAATCCATATTCTTCTATTAAAATTCTTTTCAAAATTTGATTCATCTTATATTCTAAAACTAATGTTGTTTCTTTTGCTTTTGCTTTTTCTTGGATCAAATTAAGAATTTTTTCAATTTCATCTAACCAAGCTGCTTGTGTTGTTTTCCATGCTTGCGCGGCATTAAACGATTTAAGTGTATTCATTTTTTCACAAAAGTTTTACAGTCTGAACCAATTACAAAAGCTGTGAAATCTCTTCCTTCACCTGTCTTCTCAAATTCAATAACGGAACTAATAAGTGTTCTGTTATTAAATCCAAGTGGAACAGCGGGACCACTATATGTTGCGTTAATGTTATCCAAATATTTACCTGTTGTTTTTCCACAACCACACTTCTTATCATCAAATGTAATAGAAAACACATCAGAGCATTCTTTGCACAGAAGAAGTTTCATGGTTAGTTTGTTTTGGTGATGCAAAGATAATAAATTATTACCACAAATCCTCACTAAACAGAAAATTATTTTTTTCCGTTATTTGACCAGCATCATAAGCGATTTGTCCAGCTTCTTCCCTATCAACAAATCTATCGGTATTTGTTAAAAAACCTTGTTCACGCTCAATATGATTAATATCAATCATGAACTGAATTTGAAAGCAGTTATGATGTCGCCTTCCGCAAACAACATACCCAATATCAATGTTCTTAGGTTGATGGGGATGTTTTACACCATCATCAAACCAAATTGCTGAACAAATAATATATTCTTTATTGTTTATTAACATAATCACTTGCTTCATTATACAACATACCGAGAAGAATAAAACACATATAGCGCACCGTCATTCCACCTTTTTCTTCAGGAATAAGTGTAATCAAAAATGAAAGAGTTGTGAGAATAGTATAAAGACCAATATGTGCGAGAGTTTTCATGGTTGATTGTTTTTGTTGGTTTAATGATGCAAAGCTACAACAATTTCTGATTCAATGCAAGTGAAAGTTATTAACAATCAAAAATAATTATTAATTATTCAGATTCATCTACTGTTGTGGTAACAAAACAACGCTCCATTATTACCTTAAATTCCTTAAAACTAATATAGTCAGTTTTTACCCATTCATAGACAATACGATATCGAAGTGAATTGCTATGCTTTTTTAACTTTTCAATTTTATCAAACAACTCATAATCTTCCATTTTCGCTCAATTTGTTTAGTGGTTAAAATTAAGAATAATATGTTAGAATCACAACTATCATTCATTAATTTTCTTAAACTCTTCCCACGTTGGTCTGCTTCCACTCTTTACAAAAAATTCAATTCCTTCAGGTGTATAGTCATAAACTAAATTACCAACTTCATTTTTCATGACCAAATATGCGGAATCATATAATTCTGAACCACCATCCATGATGAAGTGATTTACGGAGGATGAGTGTGCCAAATGAGAAATTTCTCCCAAACCACCAGTAATTACAAATTTTAATGCAAGATACCAATCCTTTACAAAATCACCACTATCAAAATTAAAACGCTCTTGCTTAAAGGTATTATACACGCTAACACCTTGATAAGAGTTTACGTCAGGTTCTTTATATTGTATGCTAATAACCGCCATATTATTTAATGATTAAGACCGTCTACCTGAAATTCCAAATCCCTAATTCGGTCTTCAAGAATACGACATTCGTTTTGAAGTTTAGCAATCATACTGAAAAGAAATACATTAGTAGCGTCTTGATGTGATGCTTTACCATTCTTCATAATATGCTCAACAGCTTTATGACATGAATACTGAATTTCCTCAGCAAAACGCATTTCGTCTTCCGACATATTAAAAATATCCATGAGTTTGTGTGTTTTGGTTTGACAAAGATAGAATTATTCTTGAACTTCTGCAAGAATCTCAAACAATTTATCCATTTCCTTAGTTTCAATCAAATTAATCTCCCCAAGTGAATCATCGTAGGCTTTAATTGATTCAAAAAACCCATGATTTTCATCCAAAGAGATTTGAATACAATGAAGTGGTTGAATAATATCATTAATAAGAGAATTCCAACCTTTAGGTACAATATCTAATCCATTCCATCTACTATCTTCTTCCAATTTTGATGGATCAAAAATCTCCCATTCATTGCTAATATTGGGAAAGAACAGAGTTCCGATTTTATTGACAACGTGTTGGGGAAGTGGTTTAATTTTCATATAACAAATGTGTGATATTAAGTGCATCAATTTCTTCCTCAGTTAATTTACGAAGTGCTTTCCTGATAAGTTTTTTTTGTTCTTCATCGACTTTATCTTTAGCATTACTAAAGACAGTAACTTCTTCAATATACCAATCCCTACCAACCTTTTTATCGCTCCAAGGACCGGGACGACCCATAACACCGGGTTGTTCATCCATAAATCGTTCAGCCTCAATACGATTATCCCAAATTGAGTCTAATACAGAAGGTCCACGTCCTTCAGTCATGTCTGATTCTTTATATACACAGAAGACGGTTTTCATTGTTCTTGATTTTGATATGACAAAGTTATGAATAACTTTTCAATTAATTAAATTATTCGCCACTTTTTCAATAATTTCTTGTGTGTGAATAAGTTCCGATGAAATATATAAACTTTTCTTCACAAATCTTAATAATTTTATTATTCAAGTCCTTTATTTTTAAGTGGTTAGATTATACTTACTTATATATACTAGATGTGCAACATTCAAGAAAGAACGGCATCATCATCTTGTTCGATGGCAACGGTCCATCCGTCGAAGTCCTTTACTTGGTTGTGGACCATCGTTGCCGCCTCACCAATGTTCCATGCCTCGACCACAACTTCCCATTCAAAGAACTTATCGCCTTGGCCTTTTTGAACCGTTGCCCTGTACTTAGTCTTTATCATGCCTAATGCTTTAAGAGTGAAGAGAACGTTGCACATCTACGTGTATACCGCATGCAAAGCCACGCGGTATACACTTGTCCGTTATGCACAATACTACATTTGTACTTCTTCAACAAGGTCTTTCGATGGTGTGTTTAACTCACGATAACCAAAAGATGAGAATTGTGAAATATAATCCCAATGTTTACCATTCCATAAAAATCTTTGAATTATTTTATCACTTCCATCCACAAATTCACCAAAATAAATTCCATTCCATCCATCTTTTTGATTATTTATTGGTGGTAATCCATCTTTAATAAAAATAATTCTACCATCTTTTGTTTTGTAATGTTTCCCAATTTCTAATTTAATCTCTTCCATATTTTACCGTACTGTGCATAACAAGTTGTATATGCTATGCGTGTTAATGCTGCGTATAATTTGAAACGTAATGGTCGCACAGCATATACAACCAACCGTTATTTCTATTGCAAATATACAAACTATTTATTATTCATACCGACTAAAACATCCTTAATCGGATATTTTTTAATGAGTTTCTCAATTTCAGTATTATTAAGAATCATATTAACTTGGGTTTCTTCATCATTCTGATAAAGACCAAGTGTTTCATGAAGTTTGCAAATTTCCCTAAAGTTAAGAATTGTAATCGGTTTATCCTGATAGATGAGATTAAAATGGTCCAAATGGTCAACATCATAATTTACTATTCCATCACCATTGAGATAAAATACAATTTGACTAAGCATAGTACCTTTAAGTGTATCATTAATGATACTAAATGGTGTATGTACATTCAAGAAAAAATTTGCTCCTTGAATAGAAAAGTTTTGGTTCTTCTTTGTTGACATTCTTATTTTGTTTTTAGTTAATGCAAATATACAACTAATTCTATTACCTCCAACAATATTCGTCAATAAATTTATGAACATTTTCGTCGTCTCTTACTTGAACCACAAAATTAGCAACTTCAGTTGCCTTATCGTGAAGTTCTTTAGCGGCTTCTTCACAATCCATTGATGTTGTGTATAATTCCCATTCGTATCCATCGGTAGGAATATCAACTTCTCCTTTCTCAAACGCTTTACGAATTACTCGCTGAAACACCCAATCAGGTTCAGAATCATACGCTCCAAAATCACTATATTTGGACTGAACTTTCTCAAATTCCTTAACCAAATTTTTGAGTTTATCAAGCATTATTTATTAGTTTTATGAGTTAAATCTTAAAATCAGAAGGATAAACCGAAACTGAATAAGCCCCATATTCATCAGCAAAAATCGAAATAACACAAGGAAATTCTTTTGGAAAATTATCAATGAAATTTATTCCATCACGATGAAGAATATAAAACTGAGGTCCAGCAAACTCACCGTCATCATTTTCGTCTTTAGTAATTTCATCAAGACCTCTGAACTCAATACCAAAATGATTTGTTAGCACACCTTCGGGTTGAAGAGAAAATAGATGGTCAATGAAATTCTGTTGTGAGAAAAATAATTTCTTTGTAAGCATTTTCTTGATTCGTTTGTTAATGCAAATATACAAATAATTCTCTTACCGCCAACAAATGTTAATAACTATTTTGTACAGTCAATTTCTAAAATATCATTAGCTTGCATCACATCAATACATTCCTTATCCAAATCAGCGTCAACCATAATACCTTTGGACATTTCGTACCATTCTTTTAGCGAGTTTAGCCCAACTTTTCTAAAACGCAAGATTCGGTTAAGTTGTTTTTGGTTGAACAAATGTTCTACTTCAGACAAATTCTTCTTCATGTTTGTTATTTAATTGATTTATTAATGTCCATAATTGTAACCCAAAACGTATGTTTTCCCGTCAGGTCCAACTCTCTTAAATCGGTTGGATCCACAGCACCCAGTTTCTTCAATTTCACTAAACAAGATTTCTTGTTCAAAATCATATTCTTCCGCACATCGGTAATGACTAATATATTCATCACCACGCAATTCTGATTCAACTACTATTTGTTCTATTGCCCAAACTCTTATCTCATCAGGTAAAAGTTGTTGCCAATAAGCGTTTGTAATGTATCCTGAAGTCATGTATCACCTATGTCAATGTGACAAAAACCATGCTGAATTTCAAACACCTGTATACCATCACAATCTACATCCAATTTAATTAGAGACCAATCTTGGTAAGGATGGTTTTTAGCAAAAATTTCAATCGCTTCTTCTTCAGAATTTGCAATACAAACCCCTGAACCATAATGTACTGTACTATATGTGTAAATCTTCATTTTATTAGATTCGATATTTGTTCACAATAGCTTTCATATCGTTATGAAACATTTCGATACATTCTTCCGGAATCCAACATAGTGTTCCTTCAGGAATCCGAACTTCTGTATCTACCTCATGTGGGTTATCATCGTTATTTGTTACATACTCAAATGTTACCTTTCCGATGTCTTTATTTTTGATTGACATTTTGTGTGTTTTATTGTTTGGTCCACAAATATACAACAAAGTTGCGAATCTTCAAAATAAACTTATCAACATTGTGTCTGAACTCTCTGAATTTATTTATCAGATGACCATATTTGTATCTATCCACCATTTTTTTGCTTGTATAATTCTTTATACAATTCCACTATCTCATCAAGATTACTGACTGGAATGGATCCTTTTAGAAAGTATAATTTATCATACTTTTCTAATAGGTATTCATCCAAATCATCAATTTCCTTCTTAATTTCATCCACCATAATTTGAATCCTATCAGGATGGTTTCTCCATGTTTTATCGTCCATTTTTATAGATATTATTCACCTTGTTCCAAGAATCGTTTTCTTGCTTCAAAGTCAAGTTTAATTTTAGCATCATTAAATTTACTTGACCAAAATTGACCATATGATTCATCGAACAATTTTTGCATATTCGATGAAAGTTTTTGATTTGATGGCGCAATCAGATTTGAAAGATTGTCAACCTCTTTAAGAAGGTCTCGAAGTTCTTTGTCTGTAAAGGATTCCATTTTAACTTCAGGTTTTCTTGGTGTTCCGAATGGAACTGGATTATTATCTATTGGGTTGACTGTTTTCCAATTATCGTCCATTGTTTTTTGATTAGTGATTCAAAGATAGTTAAAATACCCTATATGTACAAACAATAATTGTTAAATTTTCTTGACAACCCCCATTCCATGACAACAACAACATTCGATAATATCTACATCTCCACCAAAACTATGGTGTTCATCACCTTCACCAGCACAACAACCACATTTTCTCCAATGTGACCAAGGAGGTGAATACCAAAACCACCAATCATTAAATCGAATCTTTATTTCACCTCTGAAATAGTAGAACCAATCTTCCCAATATTTTGGATGATATTTCCACATCTGATTAAACATGAATTGGATATTTATCGTTCAAGAATGATATAATACAATCGTATTCTGACCTTCTCTCGTCATTGAATGAGCTATTAAAAAACTCTTCGTAACGCCCCTCAACTTCCCCAAACTGAAGGTCATAAGGAAGTTCATTAAATTCCTTGTCATAAATTTTAAGCAGACAGGAGAAGAGGTATTCTGAGTAGTGCATGGTTGTTTTGTTTTTGTTTTGACAAAGGTACACAAAATATCTTTATTTACAACAAATGTTAATAACTTTTTATGATGTCGAAGTATATATCATACTGTTACAATTTGTTCACCTTCTTTGATTGAGTGACTCATTTTTGTACCTTCATTCGTACCAAACTCTTGGTAGAAACATTTGAATGCTTTACCATTTACATCATATCCTTCGCCATAAATTTCAACTACCTTTTTGTATTGCTTAAAGCAATTCATTACCATGTCACCCACTTGCAGATTTTCAACTTCGGTTCTTGTTGGTATGGTTGAAATGATTTTCATTTTGTATGTCGTTTTTTGACTCTACAAATATATGAATAAATTTCTTTGGTTGGTGAACTTTAACAGATTTTATTAATCCTCATCCTGATTAAACATAAATGGTTGTCCAATTAGTATTATCAAATACAGTAATTCCCGGAATCGAACGCATTAATTGATTGAATTTAGTCACAGTAGAATTAGGTCTATTATCATTACCTGCTTGATTCCAAATTTTTAATGCTAAATCTGTTATCTCAACAATCGTAAACCTATCATCAAATCCAATAATTGTATACACTTCATCTTCATTAAAACGAGCGTTTAGTGTGATTAGATTCATCGTATTTACTTTTTGATTGATATAAATATATGAAGAAATTTCTTTGGTTCGACAAATGTTAATAACTATTTTTCACCATGAAATTCAATTTGACCATCGAACAGACCCCAGTTTGATTTTTCCCTGAAATACAGAGTGTTGGTAATAGTATCTTTGGTAAGCAACCAAAGATTAGATTCTTTCCAAGTTACATTTACCAAAATTTCATTTGGTTTTAGTTTAACAACTTCACTTCCACCAAATTTCCTTGCTCGTTGATTATCGGTACAACCAACAAGAATGATACCAAAAATTAGAAAGACGATGTTTTTCATATGTTAAAAGTTTTGTATAATTTCACTAATTGTATTATTAGATATTCTGATTTGTTTGGTGAAGTAATTAGCATTTTCTCCTACCAATCCAAGATTATTTACCCTATCGGTCAAAGCATCAACCACTCTATCCATGATATAGTGTACATCACCTTCAGGTACATCATCCGAAAATTCGAGCGTTAATTTTAGTTCTACATTATTCATTGTTAATAATCCATTTAGCAAAATAGACAGCAGCATTTTGTTGTTCACCCTCAAAGATCAGAATATCAACACCTTTCTTAACAGCTTCAAAAATGTGATAGTACAACGCCCAAAAAACTGTTTCTTGATTCATGGTTAATTGGTTTTCGTTTCTGATGCTAAGTTAAGAAGAAAAAATCAAACCACCAAATTTAGTTATTAACATTAATTATACAACGGGTCACTTTTGGTTGTAACACCCTCCAATTTGAAATGTTCTTCCACCATACCATTCAAGAACGTTCTGATTTCCTGATGGTTAAGGGCGAATTCCGATTCAAAAACTGACCAAACTTTTGAATATGAGAACCAAAAGTATTTGCTTTTCCAATCGTAATCGCAGATGTTATTTCCATCCTTATCAAACCAAAACAAGCTATTTGGATGTATTTCAAAATCAACCTTTGGTTTATGAACATCAATTCCTGAAATCAATTCCAAGAATCGTTGTTCTTTGGTTTTAACATCTTTATTTCGTTGTTTATCAATCTGAGCAAGTTGTTCTTGCGTGAGTTCGATGACAATTCCGTTTTCAAGCGTTGCTTTCATTTTATTCTATTTTGATGATGCAAAGATATATCAATTTTTTTGATTTTCCAAATCAAACAAGTTCAATTTTTAGTTTCTTCGGAAGAAATTCAGTCCAAAATTCTCGATCGGTAAGAGGATTAAGATTTCCTTTTTGCATATTACAGCGACGACAACAAACAAATAGATTCTCAGGAGAATTAGCACCTCCTTTCTTAACAGGTACAAAATGGTCAGCGGTCATACCATTTTTACTGTGCTGATGATTCCTCAGCTTAATAACTTTCTTTTCACAATACACACAATGGAAATCAGAATTAATCGCCATAATTTTATCAATGAACTTTTTGGTTACACGACGACGAGCGTTCTTTGATGGTGCTGTGTTCATTGTTGGTTGTTTTGTTGATTAACAACACAAAGATACAATTAATTTTCAATCTAACAACTTAACGCTGAGAAAATTTTTGACCAAACTTATTAACAAACAATATAACATTATTTTCGTCAATGTGTCGGGTCATTACTTCATATCCTCGATAAATGATATCGGTGATAACTTCAATTAGGTTCCCTTCAAACACCTGATTATGAGGATAATGGTCAGTGAAATCCGAAGGAAGATGGGGGTACCAATAATAAATGTTAATTGTTTTCATAAGTTATATCCAATTAGTTTTTCATCTCGAATGATTAGTTTAATATCTTGCTCTTTACACCAATCATAAATTACATTATCATAGGCATTATTAAAAAAACAATCCCTAAACTGTTCTCGCGTTCCTTCAAACATTTCACCATCTTCAAGAATAATAATATCTGTCTCCTTTTCTTCCATTTTAGAAATTTGTTATGTTAGATAATAAACCCTTTACGTTTCCTTACCTTATTGGGGTCAACACTTTTTGTCATGACACCATACCTATCCATCAAGGTCAAACCATTATCATCAATTTCGATAACCTTAAAAGTATGACATACACCCAAATATCCGGTTATCGACGAACGACTATACACATAATCACCCTCGTTAATATTTTTTGGTCTTGGATAAATGGGTTTCATTTTATTCTATTTTTTCCCTTACAACTGGTTCATCGTCGAGAGTGTGTGAATATTCTGTATCAAGAAAATCTCCACCACCATCCATTACAATTTGCGCAGCTTCATCAGCATTTTCAGCTTCAACCTCATAAAATGATACATGAACCTCACGAAGTTCAACAATATATTTTTTCATATTTCTTATTGTGTTTACGGTTATACACTTTTGCTGAAGGTTTTACCTTCTGTATCATTTTCCTACGCACGATTTGTGCTACGTGACGCTCAGAGAGACCATTCAAGTTTTCCATGTTATTTTATTGTTTTGGTTTGACAATACAAATATACATGGAATTTTTGAATCTGCAATACTCCCTTTGAAAATTAATTACTCGATGATAAACAATTCCTCATCAAGTTTTTCAAGTTCTTCTTCTGAAAACTGACCATTATCGAACACAATACATTCAACTTTATTGAATTCAGCTTCATCAATAGCTTGATCAACTTTTTTAATCAATTCATCAATATCGCTGAATTTAATCCCAACGGTGAATGATGGATTAAAGTCACCACGACTAACTATTTGTACAGTTGCTTGACGTTCCATGTTGTTAATTTTTGTTTAACGATGCAAAGATAATGAATTTTTCAATACCAACCTACCATTCGATAAAATTTCTTATTGCATCAAGTTCCTCGGTGGTCAAATCACGACCTTCAACATCAATTTCGGGGGGATATTCATCATCATTGTAATATGTAACGCTTGCAATTATCCCATCATCAAGCTGAAATTGCATTGTATATCCAACAATAACTGGTGTTGTTTTAATAATTTTCATTAGAGAATGGTTTTGGTTTGCAAAAATCGACGAAATGCAATGCGAATATCTTCAGATGTATAATCATCGTCAGCACAATCTTCCAAATCTTTAATCACAAATTGGAGAATTTCGTCATGATTATCAGGTACATCAATACCAATTGCACCATAAATCCATCGCAACTGAAATTCAAGATTATCAATTTCTTTGGTTGGAAATTTATTTTTCATTGTTAAGAAGTTTAATCACAATCGTAATCAGTAGGATTTACCTTAGCAACACGTCCTCCGCACATAATCAAATCAAAAATATGACCATCTTTTTCGGTTGCAAATTCACGAACAATGGTATTATCCGCAACATTAATTTCGTTGACCATCATCCATCCACGATTTTCATATTCATCTGTTGTCCATTGAAATGCGTTATATGCAGCATCAAGTGGTAGAATGGTATCTTGCACCACATTTTTGCTTTTTGCGTCCCAAAGAATGATTGTAAGTGTGTTCATTGGTTGTTGGTTTTTGGTTTGTTTGACAACACAAAGATAAGAAAATCTAATTAAACAATCAAAATTGAATCACTTTGAAGTAAGTTACAGCAAATCCCAAAGACTTCATGAGATTAACAGAATTAAATGTGTCATTCACAGTGCGTTTGATGGTTTTAACCTTGCTTTGGTTAACGTTGTGCTTAAACTCAATGATAATCATCTTGTTTGGTTTTTTGGTTTGTTTGACAATACAAAGCTACAAATAATTTTCTATACTTGCAAATTTATTCGGATGAACAAATTTTATCATTCGGTTTTGTGGTCCCAACAGGATTTGAACCTGTAACCTACTGATTATGAGTCAGTTGCTCTAACCGATTGAGCTATGAGACCATTTTCTACTACAAAGATAGCAAATTTTACGTTTCTTGTCTATTCATTACCAACTTTTTAACAATTTTTCTGATACCGGGATTAATAATAAATACTTCCGGAATAATTTTATGTCTGATTCGATTACGTGCAAATCGAATATCATCATTTGATTTATCATCCCAATATGGAACACTTTTATCGTTACACCAATTTTGAAACGCTACCTTTGACGTGGTTAAAAATGGTCGAATAACATTTTTATTACAATAGTTGATTACTTTTGGTTTTCCATGAATACAGGAAAAAATATAAGTTTCAACAACGTCATCAAGATGATGTGCGGTAATAACCGTCCCATTAATCGAATGAAAAAACTCATAACGAATGTTTCTCCAATATTCCTCAAGAGATTCAGTTTTAAGACGATTTCTCTTAGATAATCCAAAAATTATCTTAACATTATTATTTTCACAATATTTGCGAATCTTATCTTCTACAAATTGTGAATGTTCAGTTCCATGATTGAAGTAAAGAACGGTTACATCCTTTTTACCTCTAATTAAAAAATCAAGAACAGCCATAGAATCAACACCACCTGAGCAAGCAAGGTAAACATTGTGGGGAATACTACCCATGATTTTAATCATCGGAATCTACGTCATTTCCATCATGGTCCATACTAAAGAACTCAACATCTGAACCAACATCATATACAGCTTGAACAGCGTCATAACCCACTTTCTTTTCTTCACCAGTTTTTACCCATTCACCAACACAATCACCTTCATTAATTTGATAAGCGAGAATTTCCAATGAATTAGGATAAAAATTAGGTTCTTCATGAAGAACTGTAACAACAAATGTGCTTTTATAGAGTTCTTTTTTCATCAGACTAATCTTTTATTATTTGACAATGCAAAGCTACAAATTAATTGATTCGGTTTTACGATTGTTAATAACTTTAGTTCGTCACATCAGGTTCAATCTTTTTACCATCACTCAAATACACCTCAATCGTTGGTTGATTATCATTTTCCTTTTTGCTTAATGGTTCAGAAGTATCAAACTCATAACCATTTTGATAAGGAAAAATATCTTCATCGTAGAAATGACGATACAAATCCTCACAATTATCAATTACACCAGTTTCAATAAGTTTTACAACCTCCTTTTCTTGTTCCTCAGACAAGTCAACACGTACTTCACGCCAAGCGGTTTCTTTGAAGAAGAATTTTGTACTCATTGTTTTGTTGTTTTTGGTTTCTAATGCTAAGTTAAAAAGAAAAAATCAAACCACCAAATTTAGTTATTAACATTAATTATACAACGGGTCACTTTTGGTTGTAACACCCTCCAATTTGAAATGTTCTTCCACCGCAACAGCAGGGGCGGCGTGAGTTGCCTTTGTTGTAACACCCTCCAATTTGAAATGTTCTTCCACCATACCATTCAAGAACATCCTGATTTCCTGATAATTAAGGGCGAATTCCGATTCAAAAACTGACCAAACATTTGAATATGAGAACCAAAAATGGTTATTTTTCCAATCGTATTCGCAGACATAATTTCCATCTTTATCAAACCAAAACAAGAGATTTGGATATTTTTGGAAATCAACCTTCGGTTGATGAACATCAATTCCTGAAATCAATTCCAAGAATCGTTGTTCTTTGGTTTTAACATCTTTATTTCGTTGTTTATCAATCTGAGCAAGTTGTTCTTGCGTGAGTTCGATGACAATTCCGTTTTCAAGCGTTGCTTTCATTTGTTGTTTTGTTTAATACAAATATACACATAAATCTTTTATCTCCAACGAATGTTAATAACTATTTTTAGACCTAATCATAAAATAGTTTCGCAATAGCTAAAAAGACGTGTGCAACAATTGTAGCGCCAATGGGTGATACGAGAAATAGAAGCAAATACAACGGTTCGTCCTTAGTAATCACATAATAAAGGGGCGAAATCAAAACCCCAATAGTGATAATTATACCAACGACAGCAATAATTAACCCAATAATGTATTTCATATTAAAGATTTTTGTTTGCGTAATCCTTACCTTTTTCAGTCAAGAAAAATACCTGCTCACCGTTTTCATCTTCGATGCTATCAATCATATTTTTATTCATCAATTGCTTCATTGTAGATTCAACAATTGATAGTTGCATACCCTTAATAGCATCTTCCTCACTCATTACCAAATCATCACCACGTTTCCATCGCTCAAATACAACCTCACCGAATGCTTTGATTGCTGATTCCTTATCAACATCATTTTCAGTCAGAAATCCACTCTCATCAAGAGATTGGACAACCTGAGCAACAAATTCATTTACTGATTGTGGATACATTGGTTTTCTGTTTTTGGTTTGGTAAAGTTACAACAATAATTCGGAAGATGCAAATTTATTTGAAGAGTTCGGGTGAACGTTTTTTCAATTCTTCAAGAAGTTTCGCATCATTTACTTTTTGTTGTACTTCTCGTTTTGCATTCATTTGCAAAACTTCATTGAGGTTTTTATCGAACGCTGGTACTTCTACATTATATGTGAATACCACCTCATAACCATCCTCGTACTTCAAACGTTCTGTTGTGAAAAGAGCATCAGGATAGTTAGCGAGTACTCGCTGAACGTGTTTAAGATGTTCTTTAAGAGTTGTGGAGGTATCCACGCTTTCTTTTTGCTCACGATAGAACTTATCACCATCTTGGTAATATGAAGTATCACTATAAGAATGTGTTCCAATATATTTCATATTCGTTTGGTTTAGTGATGCAAAGATAGATTATTTTTTTGGTATGTGCAACCACATTTGAAAAAAAAATGAGGTGACTGGCTACCACCTCTGTACCGTTTACCCGGTTGACGACCCACCCATCTCTTTTTATCCCACAACAGCGGATGGATGGTAGTTCCGTTGTGAGATCCGGGTCAAATCACGCTGGAGTCGAACCAGTTACGGTTGCGTCAACAACCGAAGCACCGCTGCATTTAAGTCACTTGTTCACTTTCGCTGTTGACGCAGTATACTGATGAACAGTTAACCGTGATTGAGATTGTAAAGTTACATCATTAATCCGAGACTTGCAAATTTTTCTTATACTTATTTTTCAATATTCCATAAGATTTCGCCCATTTCCGTATTGCATTATCTGATACACCATATAATTCACCTATTTTCGTGTATGGTGTTGTTTCGATTAGCGTTTGTAATTCTTCTTTGGTTGGGCGATTTTTGACTTTACGTTTACCATATGTATTTTTAGGGTAAATCATTCTAAAATTTGGGTTAATATCACTCGGTTTACGATAGGTGATTGTAGTTCCGGTTGGGTATTTATAGTCTTCCCACCAAATTATATCCCTATCTTTGTAAAGAGGTAAAGTAGTTCTTACTGTCATATGTGTTAACCCAACATTGGGTATGTATGCGCACTCGTCTATATCAGGTAGATAAATTGCATAATATTCAAAATCGTGAATCTCATATTTCTTTACTACCTCCCCGTTAGTTGTGCGAAAATTTTTCGTACAAAGAATCGCATTAACCTTATCGTATTTAACTTGTAATCTAAACAATTTATTATTTGTCGTATCGTGACAAATTAAATCATATTGTAGATGTTCCGCGATTGGGATTGCAACTTGATACCCCTTTTTAGTTAAGTCTGCTATTACTTGTGTGACACCAATATCACCTTTGGTTTTTTCATTATTTAATCTCATTATCGAATCTTTCCCTATAAATATAAGGAATAATTCAAAAGTTCGATTTAGGATGAAAAAGTTTCAGTACCCCCACCTAGAATCGAACTAGGAACCGAAAATTAGAAGTTTTCTATTATATCCATTTAACTATGGGGGCAAAAGTCGAACCTAAAAATGTGCTCCCGGTCAGAATCGAACTGACAAGCCCGTTGGGGGCGACAGATTTTCTTACCACTTCGACTTTCGCCGCCCCAATATTGGGTTTGTGGTCTGGACTATACCATCGCCATAACTTTCGTTTTAGGCGTACCGTGTCTAGTCTCTGCACCTTCATGATTTTCATCACGCTTGGCTCAGGATTGGCAGTTAAGCGTTCCCTGAATTTACGGTATTCTACATTCACCTTTTCAAGTGATGCACTCAAATTCTAACTACCTGAAAATGAGGTAGTTAAGTCTAAAGTCTGTTGTGTTTACCAATTTCACCACGGGAGCATTAAGTCAAAGAACATCACAAAGATACAACATCCATTTCACATTTCCAAATTAAATTGTTCCGGTGACTAAAAATATTAATGGTTAGGAATATTTGCGCCAAATAACAGCATAACGCTGTGTTCCTTTGCGTCAGAACATAAATCTTGGGATTTGTAAGACCTAACGATACCCAAGCGTCACCGAAACAATCTAATCAAAGAACATCACAAAGATAAGCATTATTTTCATATCTCCAACACTTACCTGAAAATTTTCATATCTGTGGGTGTGCAAGTTCATGTGGTGGGATTACGGTTTACCCACATCGCTGGTCGCAGACCATGCAGTTGTCGCTTTACAATCACACATGAACATAGGTCGTTTACACAACCGAAGTTTCTCTTCTCCCGACCAAGGAGCGGTCTTGACCCACAGATATGATATTCAAAGAACTCTTTTACTTTTCGGTGGGGGTCGGTGACGTTTTCACCGACCCTCTCCACCTACTTAACCAAACCAACCAACCAATTATCCTTGTGCTTCCTCAGCTTTCCTTGCTTCTCGCTCTGCTCGTTCGCGCAACTTTTGTTGACGCTTAGAGTCAGGTTTAACAGAACCTTTGGGACGACCGCGCTTGCGCTTTGCAGTTTCCACAGACGTTACCGGTGCTTCAAGAGTTGCTTCCATCGTTTTTCGTGTTTAAGGTTTGTGTTTCTGTTACCGATACAAAGTTAACTATTCTTATTCAATTTTGCAAGTCTTTTTTCTCTTTTTTTTCGGTGGGGGATCGGATGACCAATTTCACCCGACCCAAATACCCCACCTACTTATGCTTCCACTTCAACAGTCTTATGTGCATCTCGCTCTGCTCGTTCGCGCAACTTTTGTTGACGCTTAGAGTTAGGGTTCACCGAACCTTTGGGACGACCGACTTTACGCTTCTCACTTACCACTACATTTTCCATGTGTACTTAGATTTTAGTTAGACATTTAATTTACCGAGACAAAATTACAACCTTCATTTGATTTATGCAAATCTTTTTTGTTAATTTTTAGTTAAGACACAAAAGTTTTACATCAATATTTGCTTGAACAGGTCCAAAGATTTCTTTGAGCATTTCCATTCCCTCCACAACATCTTCATGACGAGCAACAGCTACTTCATAAGGATTGATTTCGTGAAATTTATGATTCAACCATTTATGCTCAGATGCACTAAAGGTGAAGGTTGCAAAGTCGTTGATTCTTGCTACGAGTTGGAACATGGTTGTTGTTGTTTTGGTTTGACCCCACAAAGGTATAACTATTTTCGTTACCTCCAAATACCTGAGCAACTTTTTTTATCCCTCCACAAGTTCGCTCAATTCCCTAAAAATTTGTCGCTCACGATTTCCATAGGTTCCGAACATCTTATTCTCCGTACTATCACCTTTACCCAAAGAGTGCGTTGTGTATCGTGTCACACCTGAGAACAAACCCCACAAGGTATTACCCTTTTCTTTCAATTCGCGGAGCAAGTCATGTTCAAAAGTTGTGATGCGATTTCTTGTGGTTGTCGATACCGCATCAATATCCATAAGATTAACATTATCCTTAACGTTAAACAATGTCTTGGTGACAAAATCTCGTTCCTTCGCACCAAACTCTGTTTCAAACATTCGTTTGATGGTTTCAAACATTTTTGCTTCTTCCTTCATTGCAACCTCCATACCTTTGCATACATCATCAATTCGCAATTCCATATTCTTGGTATGCTTAATCTTATTCTCCAATGTTCTGAAGACCGAGAAAAATGTATTCTGACATGAAATGGTCAAATTGCTTGGTCCGAACGCAAGACTTGTGGATCCATCGAATGAATTAATTCCGGTGATGTATCCAACAACTTTGTCAGAACCGAGCGAAAGGTCATTCGATTTAAGTTGGATGAATACTTTTTTACCCTCACCAAATAGACCACCTGAATGAATTGGTAGACCAACTTGTGCGGAAACCCTATCCAAGAGTTCAACGAGTTGGTAATTCTGATATGCTTGATAACCTTCACCATGCACAGACAATACCTCATTATTATCCTCACGGATGAGTGCTTTGCGATCCGGAATCACGATTCCGCTTGCTGTTACCATGCTTTCTTCACGAACGGTCCAGTTAAGTCCGGTTTCGTTCAAAACTTGTTCAATTCGATTGTTCATGTTTGTTCTGTGTTTTAGAGTTTGACGATGCAAATATACATCAATTTTGTGATTCGCGCAACTTTTTAATCTCCGAGTTATCAACAATTTTGAAATCTTGTCGCGCAATTTTCTCAATCAAATCATCAAGATTAAATCGCATTGCTTCATCTTGTCGCCAACCATTCTTATAGAATGTCGCATGAACGGTTTTCTTGTTAACTTTATGAATAAAGATATGTTCCGTTACCGTTCCACCTTTGTATTTGAACTCAATGGTAACACCATCTGCAATAGCTGACATAACCTTATTTCGTTGCTCTTCACGAACCCTTTGTTGAGTTTCTCGTACCAATTTATCCATCGGAGCGGAAATACTATACACTTTATTGTTCATTTCATGGTAGACATGATATGCGCGAACAATCTGACTCTGAACTTCATCCATACGCTTTGCAATTTCCGCACAAAGCATCAAGTGAACAAAATCTTCAACATCAAATTTTGTGGATGAAAAACGCATACTTGACATCGACATTTCAATACCTTCAATTTCCACCTTATTATTAACATAATCGCGATTCTCTTTAACATAAATGTTCAAATCACGACCCCAGTTTTTGCTATCCTTTTCTGTGATTCGCAACGTAGTAGAGTAACCGCCAAAATTCACATTAAGTCCAATGGTATCAGGTACATCAACAAGACCTTTGAAGTAATATTCAAGATTACTATTGAGGTTCTTGATACCTACTTCATTCTCAGCATATACACTCTGAAGTTTCTCAAAAAGAAGGTCGTAAACCATCTTATCGGAATCGGTCATGTGTTCGTATGTTTTGCTCTTTTCCATTGTTGTTTTGGTTTGACGATGCAAATATATGTATAATTCCGTTACCTTTTACGATTGTTAATAACTAATTATGAATTTTTGGGGGTGTTTCTTCGCGCAAGAGTTACCAATATTAAAACAACCTTGACTTTTAGCACCAGTCAATACTTCACAATTTTCATCTGTAACATCATTTGATACAATCAACCAATCTTCATTCATGTGAACCATTTTGGTTTCACCGGGTTTCATCGGAAGATAACAACAAATGCAATAATTCCCATCACCTTCACCATATTTCTTACGATTTTTATCCTTAGCGGGAGAGACATACAAAGGGTGCGTGTATTGATTCATTGTTACTTTGGTTTTGATTAATGCAAAGGTATAATGAAAATTCTAATTCTGCAAATTTTATTACCCCCTAATATTCATCATCCCAATTATTGCTTGTTGGTGGAACACGTCTTTGATAGACAGTACAAAAATCCTCTTCACCATACTTACAAGAATAAATACTACAATGTTCAGTATGAACATCTTTAATCATCCAAAGACATAGTTCTGTAAATTGTTCAGATTCAGATGGAACACATCTCGCAAAAGCCCAACCAACATTAATGTATTCCTTAACAATCTCTTTGCAGATTTCAAAAGATAATACACCATCTATTGATGCGGTATAATAATTAAAATCCGGAGATTTCTTTTTAAGAATATTATCAAATCTTGCTACTGCAATATTAACCTGTTCTTTAATTTTTTCAGAATCCGTAATAAGTTCATTTGGTTTAATTGCCATATTATCTTTGGTTTAGTGATACAAAGGTACAAATAATTATTGAACCACCAAATTAATTTTGAAAAGTTTATCCAACTCTCTCACAATCTGACCAAACACTTTAGCGTTCTCATAATCACCATCCTTCATTGCTTCCAACATCATATAACCATTAATGTCAGCAGAATCATGACATTCTACCATAACCATCATCATGTGATGTTGTGGAATTTCCCATTCACCACCATCAACGGGAAGTGAAGAAACGAGTTGGTAAACTTCATCTTTGGTTACACAATAATCGTCCAACAAGTCATCGGTATCATGTATCACCATGAGTTTGTGTTGGAGTTCGTTAGAGATTATTTTTGAAATCGTGACCTTCATGGTTGTTTTGGTTTTATTGGTTCTACTCTTTCTCTCTTAACAATATTAATTACCTTAAAATAAGACTCAATCGGTCCATATCCGTGATTTGTCCTAACTTCATATGGACGATAATCACTATACGATAAGTTAATAATTTTATGAGAATCATTAGGAAAACCAGTGCAATATTGCTTTTCATCTGAACACATTCCATCTTTTAGTCTCAGACCCGTTAAATACCACTCACCATTTACAAGTCTTGACTCAACAATAGGAAAAACTTCATCACCCTCTTTCAAATCCTCATTTGAGAAAAATACATCCGAATCAATATCCTTAAAATAAATGCAAATTTTCATTGTTATCTTTCATTTATGCAAAGGTACAAAAAATTCCGGTTCGATGCAAGTAAAACTTTTCAACAATGGACCAATTTTTTGTTAAAAAGTTTGTGTATCTTTGCCCCAATGGTTGTTTAATTTATATCTACTCATCCTTAAACAAAATTATATCACCATCCCCATCAACATCAACGTCATCCCACTTACCCATCGCTCGATAACGACTGAGGACAGTATCGGTGTCTTTGCTATCAAAGACTTCCAATGTCCTCATATTGTCAGCATCAATCACTCGTTGCTTATTCATGGTCGTCATTTTTAATTTATGCAAAGCTACAACAAAAATTCAAAAATACAAGCGCCAACGAAAAATAATTTTTGACCATACCCCACACTAATAAGGAACGTGCGTGTGCGCGAAGTATACGCAAAAGACTTCGTATTTCCAAATAGTTTGAAAGAAAAAGTTATTAACAGAAAAAAAATGTTAAAATCCTTGCTTTTGTTATATTTATTGTTATATGTTCTTTAGCTATTGCAGAATCAAAAAGTTCTCCGTATCTTGCTGGGTTTTTGAGATTAATTCGGTCCTATTAGACGTTATGGACGCTATTGTATTAAGCTGTATAGCGTCTATTGTATTAGGCGTTATGGACGCTATTGTATTAAGCTGTATAGCGTCTATTGTATTAGGCGTTATGGACGCTAATAGGATTACTGAAGTCAAGATGAAATTGTAATAAAAAAATAAATTCAACACAAAAAAAATAGTTAAAGTTAATAAGTTAATAAGTTAATTTGGAAATTTAATATTTAATGTTATTCATTGTTCATCTATTCCAAATTAAAAAAAATATTCGTAACTTGTGAGATTTTTCAACTTAACTCAAACCTATTATTAACCATAAAACGTATTGTATTATGTGTTATTGTATCTAATAGAAAAATTAGACTAAAAAACGAATTTTTAATTTTTATTATTATTTTTTTTCAGAATATTGATGACATAACACAACTTCTTTGGTTTCCTCGTCAACTATCACACTGACTATTGGTTTATCAACTCTATATCTAATTTCATCTTCAAAAATACCTTCCTCACCATTAACAATCGAATAATCTAGAAATTCTTCTGGTAATGTTTTCAAAAATTCTAATAGTTCTTTTGTTTTCATTATAAATTTTCTATTTTTTTTTAATCTTATTAAATAAGAGGGGGGGGAGGGGGGGGGGAAGGAAAGGAAGACGGGAATTATTCTTGCACAACAAAATATTTGAACGCTTCAACCTCTTCTTTAAAAATATCATCCGGTCCATAATGTTTCTTTATAAAAACATTTGCTTCTTCCTCAGTTTCAAAACCATGTGTAATGTATTGTACATATGGTTTTTCATTAGGTAAATTAACAGTTCTGTATATTGTGTAACTCATTTTATTATTTTTTTTGTTAAGGGGGGGGGGGGGGGGAGAAGGAACGGAGATTATTTATTCTGGATAACCTTTAAATTTTGTTGGTTTTTTATTTTCCATCTTTTCTTTCTCTAACACATGTTTTATAAATTCATTAATATCGGAACTTAAATTAAACATTAAATTTGTTACAGTGGTACATTCTCTCCAATAGGTAAAAAGTATATAATTAAAAACCTTTACAAATGTTTTACGTTCAAGAATGTGATATTCCAGACCATCATTTGATGGTATAAAACGAATTCTTGTGTTTTTATCAATATAATAAATATTTTTCATTTTAAGAAAAATTAAAATATTGTTCACAATAGATATCAATCATCGCTCTATCTTTATTTTTTTCCAATTTGTCAATTAAAGTTTTTGAAAGACATTCAACGACATATTGATTTTTGGGATTAAATCCTTCCTCATATTTAACACCAACCATATAATAATCCGCATATTGTTGTCCAATATGTCTTGACATGCTCGATAAAGCTTGTTCTTTTGTATTTGCATCAACAATATTTAAGAAAACTGTTCTTCCTTCACCTGTCGCAAAATAATCAATCCAAAGCGTATAAATCATTTTTCTAGTTGTTCTATATATGTTTTTGTTATCCTAACAACCAATTCCGACTCACTATCTAGTTTATAATAAGCTTCATTATATAATTTTTTATACCAATCTGAATTATATAAATCTTTATATATTTTATCAATTATTAATAAATCAATATCTTTATTAATTTTATAATTACGTAAAATATCAAAAAGTCTTCTTATGATTGGTAAAATTAAATATGAGACACCGGTTTCATCAAAAATATTTTCAGATAAAAGATTGTATTTTACAACCGCATCATTAAAATATTTTACAAGTTTAATTTTCTCATCATCTGATAAATTAACCAATAATCCAGTATATTCCCACTTTTCCAGTGTTAGTTGTTCACCCCTTAGCATTTTCTACAGTTCTCCAAACTCGTTTAATTTTTTTGTTATGTGTGCTATAGCCTCATCACGATTGTTCGCATAAAATGGGGTTATAACCACACTCACAAATGGATTTCCTTCACAATCATCAGTATAGTCTTTATGGTCTCCAAACCATCGTTTAACTTGGATATTACCGTTTGAATGTAGATATCCCCACCACATTAAGTCACTCATTAGTTTAGAATTAAATAGTTATATAATATATTCTCGATTGAGAGCATTTTATCAATCGTATCATTAAATTTTTTGATTTCTTTTTCCACAATAACTTTATTTGCTTTTTCAATAAAAGATTTATTATTTAGTGTTTTTTCAACTGAATCCAAAAACTCCCAAAGTCTTTCTAATTCGCTAATTAAATTTTTAATCTCATCGAATTTATTAACCCTATCATTAGATGATCCATAAATTTCATATGTTACATTATCAATTATTACCGTCTTTAATAACGTCTTCATACTAATTTATTGTTTAAAAATCATTTTTTATCCGTTTTTTTAAGAAAAATTTGTACGCTAAATAATAAACCAATGAGAGAAATAAATGCTATAATAAAAATTTCGTGTGATTGCATTGTAATATATGTTTAATGTTAGACAATAAGTTGGTGATTTGGTTGCCTACTAATCATTCAATTCTTCCTCCAAATAATCAATTTCTTTTTGCAACTCATCAAGTTCAAGTCTAGCCTGTTCCAATCTTTCTCTTTTTTCTTCCTCCTCATTATCATTAATTTCAGTTTCATCTCTGGTAACGTTAGTTGAATCGGAATCAATTTGTATTCTATAGTTATATCCGTAACTTTCATCAGTAAAATACAAAGTTACCTCATCTGAGTTATTCAAATCAACTGAAACTTCTAAGTCATGTTCTCCTTCAAAAGCAATTAAAGTGTCTAACGTATTCATAATACTAGCTAAAGGTTCTTGTTCTTTTAAAAGAAAGAAATCAACCGCTTCCGGAACTTCATATGGGTCATCAATAATAACACTAAAATCATCACCATTTGAAGATTTAAAAATAAGAGTAATCTCTTCAATTTCATTATTAAGATTGAGTTTTACCTCAAAATCCATTTCAGGATGAAAATCATTTTGAATTGTAATACTTTCATTAAAACCAATTAAATTTTCCTGAACCAATTTGCTCATTTCTGTAATTCCATTGAATACTTTTTCAGTATCTCTAAGTTTAATTTTTTGCATTTTTATTTGATTTAAAATTTTATATTAAATTATAGTTGAATTTGGTGTTAGAATCAAATCAATTTATCCAAAATATTTTTCATGTATGTGCATTTTTCATATTCTTCGATGTGTGGTTGCGAAAAATATTGAATTGCTCTGGTTAAAGATTTAATTTTCACGTCTTTGGTTAAAGCTCTTGCTTTTGTTTTAATAAACCTTTCATCACCCATATCAATTAAATCATTATAAAATGACTCATAAAGAAATCTTGTCATTCTTTCATTATCAATTAGATTAGTTTCATTTTTTTCAAATTTTTCATCATCCAAAAAAAGGTGTGCGTCATACATTTTTTAATATTTTTAATTTGTTTCACAAAGATATGGAATCCTTTTCGATTTCCAAAATTATTCTTCTCTAATAGAGATTTTTTTAATATATACAATAGTTGATTTTGGTATTGAAACACAATAACCAATCATGTTCTCATTTCTAAAATAACTATCAGTTAAGACTAGCTTATTTGCGTCCTGATAAACGATAAATCCAAGTTGTGTTACCGTATCTTGTTGTGCTCCTGACCATTCCAGCATTTCGTCATATGTTCTCCATCCACCATCTGTTGCTGTAATATCAACCCATTTTATTAAAACTGGTTGGTAATCCTGTGAATAAACATTAATTCCAATAGCTAAAAATATTAAAAAAAGTAAATTTCTCATTTTTGATTATCATTTAAAAGATTCCAGAAAGAACCATAAACATTATTATAATAATTTCTTTCTTCACCCTGATATGGTCCTTCCATTCCTTGCATTCTACTCCAAATATTAATATTATCTAAAATTTGACGATATCTATCGTCATTTAATGAATAATTTCTACAGAGATACATTTGGTTAAAAACATTTTCATACATCTCAACTTTTTGTTTCAAAGTTGGTTTTTTATAGTTTCCCCTCTTATCTTTCATAATCAATTATTTATGACCAAAAGATAGAAAAACTTTTTCGTTATTTCAATATCTCACCATTAAAAAGTCTTAACGAAGGTGTTTTTGAATAATCGGTAATTGTTACCTTCTCAACATAAATTCCCCACTTTTTAGCTTCAACTCTTGCTTGTTTTGTTATGAGTGAACTTAAATTTGATGTATAAGATTCTTCCCAAGTTTTTGTTCTTATTATCTCATAAATAACACCACCGGTCATATCCGATAATGCATCAATTGCATCATAAACTTCAACACCAAATATCTTAATATCTTCTATTTTATATTTTATATGTCCTCTAATAACAACATTAATTCCATCGCTGGTAACTATGCTTTGTGGTGGTAATGTAATTGTTGTATATACAACGGGATGTATTTCAATATCATCAAAAAATGGAATTTTAAACTGAATACCGGGTTTTACAACCTTTCTAAATTTACCGAATCTAAATAAAACTCCTTGCTGATAATCCTTTAGGACTTTAAAAGGAATTATCTGCTCAATAATCTCAAGAATAAAATCAATTAGTTTTTCTAGCATTTAATTCTTAATTATTAATAATATAATCCCCATTTTATAAATATCAAGAAAAGTTAAAATCCCCACTTTTTGGGTGGGGATTTTATTTAATTTTTGTGGTTATTAAAGACTATAACCAATTTCGCTATTTTTTCTGCGCATGTAGCTAATTTCATATGCGGTATCAGCAGTTTCTTCATTAATTCTGCGTTCTGCCGCTAACATTCTGCGAGTGTGGTTGGGACTCATTCCGGTTTCAGAGATAATTCTGGAGACATCACCTTCGCGTCTACGTGCATTAAAAAATGCTAACTTTGCTGTACGATTAAGATTTTTCATTTTATAAAAGTTTTAATTTGTTTATAACTCAAATATAGTAAACTTTTTGCACTTGACAAGCCTTAAAACGAACTTTTTTATCTTTTTAAGATATTTTTGGACATGGTTTCCAAAATTTTTTTAATCTCGGAATATTCTCTCTCATCAAAGTTAACATGTTTGTGTAATAAATCAATGACACCAAATAAATCTGCGTCAGTTATAATATAAGAAGAGGTCATTAGTGGTTTAGTATTCCACTTGTTTTTTGCTTTTTTAAACATAACTTTACCAATCTGATTAGCTTCTCTGTTATCCCAAATAACATTTATGGTGTCACCATCAATTTTTTCTTTTCTTAACCAAAAAAGTCTTGGTAAAATATTTTTTATATTAATTATTACATCTTCTCTAAATTCCATTATTTTTCAATTTTTAAATCAAAATTTGAAATAAATTCCTCAAAATTAAATAGAGATTTATTAATCTCATTTATAATATTATCTAATTTGTCTTCCGGAAAATCTGTCGGGTCATTGAATTCATATTCATTTTTTATTCGATTGAAAAAATAATCTTTATCTCCGTGTACCATTATTTGACCATTATATGATAATTTTTGGGACACTAACATCGCAGCTTGTGTAAATATCTTAATTTTAAGATTTGTTTCTTGATCTTCTGTTTTTGCTGGTTCTAAAACTAGTCGATTTTTAATTACAAAATAATAAAAAACAGCATCGCCATTTTGATTTGGAAAAAAAGTAAAATCAGAAAACATGAATATTTTATCAAAATCAGCATACGTCCCTCCAATATTAACTTTTTGATTTTGTGAGACTTTTTTTAAACCAAATTCAATTCTATATTGCATTCCATCTTCTCTATCATCATGTGGGGATCTTCCCGGTTCAAGTATAATATTATAGTCTTTTAAAAACGGAACTCTTTCAATGAAATAATTAACTGTAAATTTGTCTTTATATAATTCTAAAACGTTTTTTCCCAATTTATTTACCTCATCATATGACATGGATTTTCGTTTAGCTAATTTCTTTTCAATCCATTCATTAGAACCAACTTCTTGCTCTAAAATTCGTTTAATATTTTTTCTTAATCGACTCATATTATTTTTTTATATAAATATATACGAACCCTAAGTTAATTAAATTTTATTTCTCAACCAAAAATTAATACGAGTAAAACTAAAATACTACCACCAACAATTGCTCCAATTTTTAAATTCTTTTGCTTTTGAATTTCTTCATCTTTTTCAACAATAATTGTATTTAAATTATTAATTTCAATGTTTTTATTCACAATTGTTGTGTCAGATAAAGCAATTTCTTTTCTTAATTTTTTAATTAATTCATCTTTTTTAAAGATTTCACTTGTTAGGTTAATAATTTTATATTTTTGCAATTCAACTTTTTCATTTAAATCATTAATTAAACTGACATAATAATATTGTACGGTATCGACTTGTGAATTTAATTTTTCAATATATTCAAGAAGTTCAAGGTCTTTATCAATCTTCTGAACATTTTCAACTGAGAAGATGATACCAAGAGTGTCTGATTGATTTTTAATCACGTAAGCTGGTAATTCATCCCTATCCAACCGGATATTTTGACAATAACCGAATGAAACCAAAAGTAAAAATAATATTGATAAAATATTTCTCATTTTAATCTTTTGCTAATTGAAAAAATTAACTCTTCACCTCGTTTTTCATTTGGTGTTGATTTAATCTTATTTATGTTTTCTTTTGTAATATTTTGTTCTTTCAATACATCATTCAATTTACCTTTTGTTCTCTCAATGTCAATATCTTTCTTGTCTAACTGTTTATCAATTTTAACTCTTTCCGTTTGTAAATTAACAATAAATAAAGAATCTTCTTTAATTTGTTCTCTCAATTCCTTTCTTTGTTTTTCAATATCCTCATTTTGTTTTTTAAGTTCCTCATTTTCTTTTCTAAGATTAATTATTGTTTCGTTTTCTTTTAATTTACCCAATACAATCTTCCATTTATCAGGCAAAACTACATAAGAAATACCCAATAAACTAACAATAATTAAAATTATATATAAAAAATTTTTGTTCATAACTATAAATATGGATTATGTTCATTATTATGTGAATTAATTTTATCGAACAATTCTTTTCCAACTAAATTCTCAATATCTTTACAATTGGAATCAATTAAACTTTCAGAATCAATCGAAATTATCACATCAGGTATTTGTGGATGATTATATCCTAATGCTAACAATTCTTTATCAGTTATCCTTAACAAATCATCAACCGAAATTAAATAATCATTTGAGTTAGATGTTAAAAATTCAGCAGCATTCTTAATCGCAATTTTAACATCATTTTCAAAATCAATTTTTGTTTTATTTGGATGCGAATATTCAAATATATTCATACTTTGCCAACCTATATTTTCAATAACAAATTTTTTCATTTTTTATTTTCATTTTTAAGACGAATTATCATTAGAATTAAGATGAATAAACCACCAACAAAAAATAAAATATCGAATCCACAAGCTAATGCCCATCCAGCGGATTCTAAACATTCCGAACATTTTGGTGATTCAAAACAAATCATGGATAAACAACTTTATCAATAATTTTAGTTTTACTAAATAGATAAAGATTCTTTTTTGCTTCTTCTAAAGTTTTAAATCTTGCGGTCTCATAAAAACCAAAAGAAGCTATTTCACAATCCACCCACTTATCTTTAAATAACCAATGTTTCTTCTGTATAACATATAAGATATTTCCACTTGGATAGGTTCTTTCAACGATTCTTAAATTCATTTTATTAGTTTTTTAATTTGATTACCACATCCCGGACAAACCCAACACTTATTCGGATAAACAATTCTTTTATTAATATGGTCTAATTCTGCATTTTTATATGCCCAAGGTGGAATCCAAGGATTTTTATTACAACATTTAGTCACCAACATAGAAAATTCAACATCATTACCATCAACCCATTTTTTCCATTCTTCTTCGGGTACTGATGGATGATGAACTTCCACATATTCGACCCACTTCAATCGACCTTCTGAGATATGAATCTCATAAACATCTCTAACCTCTTCAGCAATAACCGCAGCAAAACTATCTCCTTCTGACCATTTTTCAATGGTCTCATCTGTCACTATTGGTATATATTTATTATCAGTCATTTTTTTATTTTTTATAACCCATTTCTACTGCTGTATCATAAGAAACATTATGTGCTGTTACACAATGTACTAAGATACCAAACACATAATAAAAAACAGTAACATCTGTTTTTTGAACACTTACTTCGCCAATTTTACCCCATCCCCAAGGACCAACAACTACTTTTTTACCAAACAATGAATTTCTTCGATTGTTCATTTTTTAGAATCATAAGATTTGTTAATAACTTTAAAAGAACCATTTTCATGATTAATTACAACACCCTCAAAAGGTTTACCTTCAATTTTATCAATACCAACCGAATATTTTTGAATCAACTCATTAGTTAATTCGACATCCAATTCAATGATATCAACGAATGGTAATTCCAATTCTTGCGCAACATTTCTAAAATAGAATCTATCGTTCTTTCTATGATATTTACGTTCTTTAATGTTATATACAGAAAACATTACCCACCCTTTTGGTTTTTGAGAATGTGGATTGTTTCCAGAACTTTGAATCCCTTGACCAAACGACTCACCACGAATGCACAAAGAAACATTATGTTTTTTGCAATAGTCAATAAGCTTATTTTTAATGTTGTAACGAGCAACATGTGCGGTATAGTTATTTACCGCATCCAACTTCATTTCCAAGTTTCTTCCAAGAACACCAAATTCATCAGTTTCAATGTTATAATAGAAACTACAACTTTGTCCATCAACTTTAGATGTAACATCAACAATTGAACCGAATGGAAGTTCATCAATGATATTCTCAAATCGAATTTCATCAGTGGGACCAATTCCAACCGGAAGATAACCTTTTGCTTGAAGATCTTGTGGTTGTGGTGCTTCATAATGAACAACACCAATTTGTTCACTCACATCAGAGCCAACTTGAAGATTTGATAAATCAACTGGAAGTTGTTCAAACCTAACAATAATACCTTCACTAAATTCGCCACGAAGTTTTACAGCTTTGATTCGTTTTGGTGAATATTTTCGATACTCTTCAGTCCAAGGTTCAATAGGAAGAACCGCATCAGGTCGAATATAAACAATTTTCTCACCACCCTTATAAAGTCCTTTTTGTGTAACGCATTGAAACCCAAGAATCTTAACAAGATCAAGTCTATCTGCATCAGGATGAGCTTTGACTTCAGAAATAATTTCAATCGTTGCGTCTTTCATATTTTGCTTATTTTATTATGCAAATCTAAGAAAAAAAATTTCAAATTCCAAAAAGATTATCTAAAAACTTTTGGTTTAAAGAACTCATTATTTTCGGGTTTGTAGAATTTTAGTTTCCATTCATCATCGCCACGTCTTTCAAACCGTTTATCCGCACTAAGATCTGAATATGCTCTAACCGCTAATTTAATATCAAATCCTTCATATAACACAACATCAGCTTTTGTTGTAATTTTATATTCAACTGGTTTTAGTTCTTTACTCATTTTCTTCTAATTTAATTATTTTTAACATTTCACCTTTCACAAAAAAAGCAACAAATTCGTACCATATTGAGTTAATATTTTGATAAAATCTAATCTCACCAGTATAATTTAGTTTTTCAGTTTCTCCATGATTACCATATTCATCAACATCAACCAATAATAGATTACCATTTTCATCGATTTTCAATAAATTAAGAAGTCTATGATGACTTTTGGTTTTCCAACCAAATTCATAATCTTTTAACTCGTCAGGTAGATGTTTTTTATCAATATATAAATCATCAAACATTCCCATAATCATCTGCTACATTAGTTGTTATTTCGACTTCATAACCCAAATGTTTCAATACTTGTTTAAGTATTGTTGCTGTATCATCATTATGCAATTCCAATTCTTGACCATTAACTTTGGTTATTGTACCATAATGAGTACAACAGCCATCAGCGCAATTATAACAATATTCGTTTAATTCTATTTTTAGTTTTCTTTTTTCCATTGGTTTAACACCATAAAGATAAAAAGAAAAAGTCAAAAGGTCAATTCCCAATAATTAAATCATTATGGTCCAACTTATCCATTCCCTTCATTTTATCTTCAACCTCATCATACATATATGCTTTAACAACAGCAACAACGGATTGTTCAGCTTGTGCTATCTTTGATTCCATCCAATCATCAAGTTGTTCATCATCACCCAATTGCTCCCACATTTTATATGCTAATGTTGCAATTGTAAATAATTGTTGTTTTGCCATATAAGAACCGTCCTTATCTTCATTAACTTGTTTTTTTGTTTTCTCAATATGCTGAAGAACTTCCGCCATTTGTTTTTCGGTAAGAATGAATTTTGCCATTTTTTGAAGTGTTTTATATATAAATATAACAAAAAAATAAAATGGTGATATTTCTATCACCATTTATATTTGGGACCAAACGCTTGCAGGTCGCTCCACCACTTGGTTTAAAAAACCAAGAAATTAAAAATCATCATAACACCATATTGGTGTTTTTTCACCAACATAAGAACCGCTCACATTAAAATCAAAAAACTCTCTTGCTTCTTCATAATTCATACCATCTTTTTTCAGAATGTCAATACATTTTGATACCGAATATATTAATCGCATATCAACCTCATCAATACCGATTATTGCATTATCAAATCCGTCAGCTTTCATAAAGCTAGCATCATCATATATCTCTAAAATTTTTTCTATCATTTTTTTAAAATTCAATATCTTTAATTGCTTTCAAGTCTTTAAAATCATTAAAATTAAATTCTTCATCTTTTTTACCTTTTACATTGTTGTAAACCATTTTTCCGCCAATGTATACCAAAATAACACCAAGAATGATTTTGAAAAGTTTTCCCATTTTATTATTTTGTTTTAGTTGTTAGAGCTTCAGCTTTTGATTTAATGATTTCACTTACACCAATTTCATTTTCTTTGGTAAAGATAACGCTATTTTTCAAAACTGCAAAAGGAATGTGGATTAAAAAGTTTTTTCCATTAAAATAACTAAAATCTTGTGTTGTATCCAAGCAACCCTTAATCGCTTTCAAAAAAATCGAAAATTGTGTTTCATCAACAAATCTTTCATCAACCACTTTTCCAAATGTATCATTCCAGATGATAATTTCAAAAACTTCTTTTTTCATTTTTGTTATTTTTGACAAAGATAACTAAAACTTTTCAAACTGGCAAATTAATTTTGTTCAAAATTTGATTTGAAACGTGTGTGTATATTTCTGTGGTTTTAACATTTGAATGACCAAGAATTTTTTGAATAATTCTTAAATCTGTTCCATTTTCTAATAAGGATGTTGCAAAACTGTGTCTAAGTGTGTGTATATGTCCATCAGATTCAATATATTTTTTGTATATTTTCTGACAACTACCTATTGAATATTTAGTACTGTTTTGTCCATTGAAGAGATATTCCTTTGGGATATAATTTTTATAATAAGTTCTTAATAGTCTTAATACATTTTGAGATAATGGAACAACTCTATCTTTTCTTCCTTTTGCGTTCTTAATGTGGATTAACATTCGCTTGGAATCAATATCCTCTATTTTAAGATTAATTATTTCTGAGACTCGTAGACCAACTGAAAAAGTTAAGGTGAGAATTGCTTTGTGTTTGAGATTATCAATCTTATTTAATTTATCAATGATTGAATTTGAATCAATTACTTTTGGTAGTTTCTTCTCAGATTTAGGTCTTTTAAACGATATTTTATCATATTTTTTATTAAGACCAAATTTGTAGAGAAATCTTATTGCGTTAATGATTTGGTTTTGTTGTGCTGTTGAAGTGAATTTATAATTATCTAAATAGGATTGAAAATCTTGAGCATTACAATGTATTACTTGTTTACTACCAATGTGATTTAAGAAATTTTTTATATGTGAAAGATAATTATCTTTTGTTCTTGGTGAATAGTTTAAATATATAAACTTTTCTTCACAAATCTTAATAATTTTATTATTCAAGTCCTTTATTTTTAAGTGGTTAGATTATACTTACTTATATATACTAGTTATGTATAATTTATTCCCAAATGATAACGCCTTTCATATTACCATGTGGATTAGTAAAAACGCCTTCATCATCTAAATCATACATATCCATAGTTCCAGAAAAATCAACTTGAATTGTGTTTAATTTTCCGTCCAAATTCCAATGAAGTGTTTTTACTTTTTTAATACCCCAGTCTTTACCGTGAATGTCGGTTATTTTAATTTTTGGTTGTTTCATAAACTTTTATTTTAATTTGTGAATAAACTATACATAACAAGGTGTATATGTAATTTTTTTTACAAAGGTACGAATAAGTTTTGACATTTCCAAATAAAAAACTACATATACACCCAATCGTTAGGCGCAATTACAACAAACCCTTCGAGAAAAGTTGTGCAATTTGATTTTCGGTTAAATCTTCGCCTTTGAGCATTGCAGGTTCATTTACTCTTGTGCCATCGTGTTTAATTGTGTAGGTAACAGGATACTCTTTCTTCGGGTCAACAAATTTGACCAAGTAACTGCGCCTAACAACGTATTGCTGAACATTGCCAGCTTCGTCTTTAACTTCAACTCTGATTTTCATATTTATTTTTTTGTTTTTAATTCAACATTTGTGTTTCAAATTGGCAACGTCAGCAATACGCAAACCGTTATATGCCACCTTGCGGTCTCAGCAACAAGTACCATCCGTTTTTTATGACATCTTCCCAAATCAATACTTCTGCATTCAAAGATTGTGCTTGTTCAGTTATACCACCTTGTGCAAGTTGCCAAAGCATATTCATATTCAAAACATCTTCACGACTGATAAAGTATTGTTTTTTCAGTTCCAATTTTGACCAATCCCATGTTAACCCTTTCCTTCCCAAATCAAAAAGGCGGCATATAACAGCAGTTTGGCAAGATGCGGGGTTTTGTACTTCGTTTGACATATTGTTTTTTATTTAAAAATTTGTAATTCTAATCGTCTTTAGTGCTGTAAATCCCGCACCTCGCCAAGCTGCGAAACGTTATGTGTAAGTGTTCCACCCATCGTTCTAATCAACATCTATGTTTAAAATTTTAAAAGAAAAATTATTTGTTAAATGGTTCACTAAACATAGTTTTAGGATATGTTTCTTCCTTTCTACTTGAAGGGTTAAATATAGTTACTCGTCCAACACCATACGGTTGGTTATCATATTTAATAACCAAATAATCCTTTTTATTATGAAGTTGGTAATTATCTTCTGGTGCGTTTTTACATGTGACGTATAACCCATCTTTAAAGTTTTCAAATTTTTTAACTATGTTTCCCATAATCTATATATTAATTTTTCTTTTAAAATTTTTGTTCAGTTCTCCGATTAAACATTCCACCTTAATAATCCACACCTACACATAACAAATGATAAACAACATTAAAACGATTGTTTATCATCGGACGTTATTCCCCATTTAAAAAACCTCAAATGGAGACACGTAATACATATTTGGTTTATAATCTGCGTATGATACCGTTTTCTGTTGTAAATATATCTTTATACACGATGAATCTTTTGCAGTCAACCAAAAATATTTCACATTCTTACTATATTTTTCATCGTTAATTCTATATTCTTGCCCCTTTTGAATACAAATATTTTCGTCAATAACTTGATTTCTGTTAAATTCAATAAACGCTCCATAATCTCCAATTACAATTCTTTCATATCCTTTTGAAATTATTGTACCGTTTGCTGTTTTTAACTCAAATTCAGAATCACCATTGATATTCAAACATTTTGGTATTTCAGACAAATATTGGTTTCTTACCTTGTCAGATAATTCTGATGGAAGTTTTTTGTATTTATATTGTAATGCTAATTCGTCTTGTAACATAAAAAATTGGATAAAAACGGGGCATAACACACGGTATAAAAAATTGGGGCGTGTGTGCGTTCCCGAAGGTTTGTACTATTAATTATCATTGTATCGGTGCGAAAGTTTATATCTTTTAATCCCCAACTTTTCATACCGTCAACCGTTATGCGGGATCGAGAACAATGCCGTGCGCTTTAAACACCGCCTCGACCTCTCCGATCCCGACCGCCCACACAATATCGTGTCCTCCGGATCCATCGCTTATATGCAGTCGTTCCTGTTCTGCGAGAATCTCTCGCACCATCGCCTTCACCTCGCTCTCGGTGAACACGCGCTCTTTCTTTTCCGAGCTCGCCTGAGGCTTTTCGCCTGAGCAGCGGCGGCACGGTCTTGGTGGATTGATGCTGATGTGACCTCCGCACTTGGAGCACTTGCCGCTCGATGGGCCTAACTTCCTTTTTGCCATTGTACCTTTTGCTTTTTACCGAGTGAAAAAGAATGACCCCGCATAACAGTCGGGTTGCCGTTATTGAATGCACAACGGCAACCCGCCGAACCGTTATGTGTAATACTACATTTGTTCTCCGATTTGAGTTTCATCTGCAATATCTTTTTCTTTTCTTTTTTCTCCACGCTCTTTAAGAGTAATAATATTATTTCTCAAAGAATTTATTTTTCTTTCGTATTCTTTGAATTTTAAATATTCATCATCATATATTTTTATTCTTTCAACATTTTCTGGTGTGTTTTCAGCCAAAGCCCAAGAATAAGTTGCTTGTAATCTTTCACCAGTTTCTTTACAAGTAAATTCATAACTGCCATTATCTCGTTGAATAACATTATTCATTATCGTTCCAATTTTAATTGGTTTACTTTCAAGTTTGTTAGGTATCCAAACCATATCTAATCTGTAAATATATTCCATATCAGATTTTGGTTTTCCATTGTCTTTATCTATTAAACAATCAAATATTCCCATTTTATTTATTATTAAATATGTTTATAATTTTTCGAATTTCATCTTGTTTCCAAGGTCTATTCTTACTGCCATCTTCAGAAATTGTTAAATAATCACCATCATATCCCAATGCTCTTTCAATTAACCAAGGTCTTGATTCTTGTTCAACTGCAATCCACCCATCTTTTGTTTTACCAATTGGAGTACTTCCTTCCTTAATTTCTTCACTACCATCTAATGGTAATAAATCTCTTGTTTCATTATAAATTATTCTTGTATCTTTGAATAGTTCATACACTAATCCAACATCTTCACCAGTCCATTCAGTATCTTCTGTTTGATGTTCATATTTTTTAGCAAGAAAATAACCATCAGATTCTGTTCTTAAAACATATTTTTGATGTAATATTTTTCTACATTCTCTATTATAATGGTCAATAGTGTTTTGAATATCTTCTTGTCCTTTCCAATAGTTGTCTTCGCCTACCGAAAGCGAATCACCATTTTGTGGCTGTTCACCAACAAATTTTTGATTATCTAAACAAGCCAGTATCATTTCAAAGGAATCTTCCGATATTACAATGTTTCCTTTACCGTCTTTTTTTGCTTCAATTTTCATCATAGTTTTAAATTTTAGTTTTTAACATTTCTTTATAAGCATTACCTGTATCAAATTGTTGTTCAAATGTTGGATTTGGATAATGTTCGTTTTTAATCCAATTATCGTGATGTTCAAATGTTCTCCATTCATTATCACGTAATTCTTTTACCATATTCATCAATCCAGTTCCAACTTTCATATCAGAAGGAATTTCAACTCCACCATCTGGTGTAACTTTTACAATTGTTTCTAATTTCATATTATTTATTTTTAAATTTTTCAAATTTATTTTGTCCAACCCACAAAAAAGAAAAGAAAAAGGTTCAGTTCTCCGAATGAGCATTTGTAGTTTAAATCCGTACTACTGCTAACATCGTGTATAAAACATAGCCAATTAAGGTCTGTGGTTTATATTAAGTATTGTGCGTGGCTACGTTTCATACACCCAACCGTTAGGTGTAATAAATTTTACTCCAACACACCCTTCAAAGTTCGTTTCTTCATTTCACCAAAGTTTCTTTCTTCTTCTGCCAATTTTCGTAGTTCTTCTTGAAGTTCCATTGGTATTTTATCACCATACTTACCAAGTATCTGAAATAATAATGTTTCCCTACCTAAAGAAACTTTCATATCAATTAACAGTTGTATATCTTTCATAATCCGTAAAATTTACATACACCTAACAAAGTATAACCAAAAGTGGGGTGTAGTTCCAACATTCAGATATTGTGCTTCTAATTTACTTTTGTAGGTAAGTCAGGGTTCGGCACTTCTAATCCCCACCTTCGGTTATACTCAACCGTTATAAGTAATAAAACAAACTACTTTATTCTGTTTATTTTTATAATAAATATTTTAGTGAAAATCATCCAGATCATAAATAAAGTTGAAGACGAAACTAAAATATTTACCAAAAATTGTTTTACACTGAATCCAAAGTGTGATAAATACCACCACCCACTAATAGAACTACCTATTGTTAAAAATAAACAGAATAAAATAAACAGTGTATATAATATACCATCTAGCGTAATTTGACCTTCAATTTTCATATTTAATTATTATTTAGTTTGTTTTACATACTTATAACAACAAATATAAGAAATAAATTTTGATTTATCTAATTTTTATAGGTAAAATTTACTTCTCATATTTACAACCGTTATGCAAAAGTGTGGCAAGAAAGTTTTGTCTATAATTTGAAATTTTGGAGTTGCCACACCTTCGCATAACAACGGCTAAAACGACAATATTTAAAAACTTTCCCACCGCACAATTGAACAATTAAGAATTACCAAGTATAATGTCAATCACTTCTTTTGGTGCTTCTATCAATTCATCTTCACGGTATTTTCTCCATCCTGCCTGATTTTCTTCTTGTGAAATACTGTGAGCAATCACCCAAGTAAATTCTCCTTTTTCAGAATACTTTTCTACAAATTCCTTTTGAGCAATTACATGTTTGCACAAATAAAATACCTGCGTTCCTGCATAGCAAGTTTGTGCAATCACTTCCATTACTTCCAAAGCACTCATCTGGTTCTTTGAATTGGTGTCGAATTTTCTTTTCACCAAATTGTTTACGTCAAATTTTGTTTTGATTTCCATTTTACTTTTTGTTTTTAATTATTATTATTTAATTGATTAATTATTTCCCTCGCAAAAGTTTTTAAATACTGCGTTTAGCCGATATACGTTATGTGTAAGCGTTCCGTTCATCGTTCTAATCAACATTTCGGTTGAAAATTTTAAAAGAAAAATCAAAATCCATAATGAAACCATTTATCATCATTTGGTAGTTGTTCTTTTAATTGTTTGTTTATTTTTCCCACTATATTTTGAGCAGTAACCGAAGTTATACCTTTAACATCAAAATCATAAGCAATTTGACCGATTGAATATACAAACATTCTCAGTAATTCTCTTGGTATATCAAATGTTATATCCACATCATAAGTATAGTTTTTACCAGAAAAGTTTATTTCGTCACTTATTGGTCGCATAACTAAGTGATGTAAATCTTCAAACCAATCCTTACTCAGTCTTTCACAACCTTTTTTCATCATTGACTCTACCCAAGTTCCAGATGAATTCCACTCTTCTCTTGTTAGAGAAATTTTAACCACCTTTTCAAAATAATTGATAGTTGTAATTTTTTGTTTATAATTCATATATTTTTCTTTTAAAATTTTTGTTCATTTCTACTATTTAACATTCTACCTTAATTAACCACACCTACACATAACAAGGTGTATAAGAAAGTTTGCTATAAAGTTCAGTGGTTAATTTGAAAGTTCATCTAAGCAAACCTTCTCATACACCCAACCGTTATAAGTAATAATTTAAAATTTATTTATTATTTTATTTTCAATATATTCTTTAACTTTTGACGGTAATATTTGTGTTGGAAATGACCCTTCCGCACCAACATACATTTCACTACTTGCAACATCACTTGCATCTATTTTATAATATTGTTCATCTGGTGAACATATCGTTACATGAGTTACCTCACCCCATCTACCAGAACCAACCCAATAAAACCATAGGTCATTTCCAATATGTATTTTTCTTTTCGTTTTTTTCATAGGTATAAATTGTAAATTACATACTTATAACAGCAAATAAAACACATTAAAACGATTGTTTATCATCAGACGTTATAAACAATTAAATTATTTTCCGCAACAGTTCATCTTTATCCAAAAAAATATCATCCTGTTTATACCAATCATAACTAGATAAATGTCCACCTGAAGGATAGAATTGTTCATTAACTACAACCAAGTAATCAATTTCAATTCCATCCATTTGTTCCATTGTTTCGCCTTTGATATAAGGTACCCCATGAACAATTCTAATCTTTTCAATTTTACTTTTAAATATTTTTTTGGATAAAAGTATATATACTTCTTGTCCAACATCATACTTTACATTATATGTTTTCATAATAAAATAATTTAACGTGTTTATAACAACAAATATAAAACATTTATTTCAGCGTTCCAAATTTATTGTTGGTTTATATTTATATACTGTTTTTCAATTTAAGTTTAGTTTAAAACGTTTTATATTTGCAACCGTTATAAGCAAGTGCTACATCTCGTTTCCAAATATAGTCCCTACATGTAAATCTTTTTCTTTTCTTTTTTCTTCCCACGCTTTTTTTATTTCCATAGAAAGAAATGGTAAAATCGAAAAAAGTAGTTTATTTAAGTGTTTTAAAACATAGTAAAACTCTGTTTCATATTTAATTCTCATATTGGAATTTGTGTCAGATTCATAAAATTCATTTTTAATATCCTCCGTCAACAAAGATGAATAATAGTTTATAAATTCAACAAAACCCCTTACTGCTTTATTCAAATCAAATTCATTGACAAGTAAATCAAATTTATTTTCCAACTCTTTTACTTTAAAAAAAATATTTTCATCAACTTTTGTTTCATCATAATCATATATATATAGATTATTAAATAAATAACGGAGAAAGTTTCTTATTTTAAAATATTGTTTACCAGAGTTTTTTAATGAATCTTCCGAAAAGACAATATCGTTTTTAAAATCTGACAGTAAAACCCATAGTCTTAATACATCAGGGTTATATGTTTCATACAGCTTTTCCAAACTTCCGCCATTACCTTTTGATTTTGATAGTTTTTCTAATGTGTTATCAACAATAAATCCGTGTGTTATTATTCTTTTTGTTGGTACTCGACCAATCATTGATGCTAATATAATCGAACTTTGAAACCACCCTCTGTGTTGGTCTGAACCTTCAATGTATATATCGGCAGGTTTATCATACATCATAAATGTAGAACCACTATCAAACCAAACATCCAATATATCATTACTATTAGGTATTTTAACACCCCATTTTCTTTGTCTTGAAATACACCAATCTTTGCGTGAAAATATTGTCGTTGATAAACGATTTCTGTCTTTTGATGATAACTTTATTTCTTTTAAACAAGTCTTTATTTTGTTTAAATCAAAATCAAGATACGTTTGTTCCGTTAATACTTTATACACCTTATTCCCTTCACGCCAATCAATTGGATAATCGTGTGTGTAAATTTCACGTTTATATACAAACTTTTCATCAATTTTAAAATCTTCTATGTGTTTTAATAAGCCGATTTTATCGCACACATTTTTGGGGGTTATGTTATTATCCATTAAAATTCGATAATCTTCATCACCGTGTCCACCGCAAAGATGTACTATACCTGTTTTATCATCTGAAACGTAGTCATCATAAATAATTGGACATAAATCTCCATTGTGGTTATGATATGACTTAATATTACTCACATCAAACAAATCATAATCTAAATTATTTTCAATAGCAAAACTTTCACTACAAATAATATTGTCAACAGTTTTAACATATTTTATATTATTACTTAAACATACTGCCTGATTTCCGTTTACAGTCCATTCTGTTGTTGTCCAAACAAGTAATTTAAAACTATCAGAGTTGAATAGAAAATACAAAGATTCATCTTCTATTTTTTTATATTCAATTTCTGAGTTAGCCAATACTGTTTTTAATGTTGGTGAGTACCAAGTAGGCTTATTCTTTTTAAGAATTAGACCCGCATTTAGTAGTTGGTGGTATATATATAATTCTCTTTCTATAAAATCAATATCCATAGTTTTAAACCTACCTTCAGTTGGATAAATCCCGAAAAGTTCAAGAGTTTTATTTTGAATATCACAATATTTGGTTGCGACTAATTTAGCATTTTGAATTAAATCACCACTCATTTCTTTTGCTTTATTTTCAATGGGTAAACCATGACAGTCCCAACCAAATGAAACCCTAACTTTCTTACCTTTTGTTAAGTAATATTTTACAACAAAATCTTTCAAGGTTTTGTTTAAAAAATGTCCCAAATGTAATTCTCCATTGGCGTATGGTTCACCATCTTGTATAATGTATTCATCATTTGAATTTTCATACAAGTTGTTCACATAATCTTTGATAGAAGCGTTCAATAAAGTAAGTTTATCTCTATCTAACTTCTGTGTAATTTCTTCTTTTGGTAATAATACTTTATTCATTATTTTAAATTTTATTTTCCCACCACACAAAAAGAAAAGAAAAAGGTTTCGTCTTTCAAATCAAGTTCTGTGCTATAATACCGCACCTGCTTATAACAGCGTGTATATGCAAGTGGCGGGTTTGTGGTTTATTCAACATAAGTACCTTTTACTTTTGTAATTTGATATCCAAAAAATAATAAAGCTGATTTTAAAAGTTTATTTCTATCCTTGTTCTGTCTAATATATATTCTTTTTTCATTATCATTTTCGGTTCTACAGTTAGTTAACTTACCTTTAAACGCTGTTATAATTGCGCATTCATATTTTTGAATATGACTATATATTCTATTTAAACTTGATTCGTTAATGTTATTAAACTCATTTATGAGTTTTCTCATTTCAGTACTCATGATTTTTATTTTTCAATAAATATCTATACCTTATCCAATTCTTCAGACAATTCTCTCAAGAATGATTCATCGCCATCATCACCCGATAAAAACCAATCAACTCTTTGTACATAAATTCTTGCAATTGTTAATGATTTAATTGCTTCTTGCAATTTTTCTTGAATTTCTTTTGAATAGGTTGGATAATATTTTTCTTCTGGATATTTTTCAAGATATTCATCACTACACCAACGTTCTTCTTTTGGTCTTTCTTTTCCTTGTCTATTTAAAACTCTTTCAATATCATCAATGATATCATTAAGTTGATATTTTTTATAATCAAAATAACCTCCTGACATGTTTTTATTTTTTTAGTACCACCAATTAATTAAACCCTTACCATTGTGAACATCTTCATATGCTTTACCTTTATGTTCGGTATACATATCAACATTATAGATATCGCCTTTTAAAATATCAAAAAGTTCATTCCAAACTTCTTTCTCAATTTTTGAAGATTCCTCAAAAATTTTCCAGTTCGCTTGTCTTTCTTCTTCGCTTTCTTCATCAAAAACCAATCTTTTACTGGTAGAACCTTCAATTGGTTCAAATTTAAAATCTCTAAAAACTGTTTTATAACCAAGTCTAGCTTCCGCCATATCATGAAATTTATCTTCGAGAATGCAATCCGTTAAATAAATTGCTCTCTTCATATAATAAAGTTTCAATCTAAGTGTTGGTTCATATTCATTGCTGAACTTTTCCATTGATTCTTTCTGTGTAATCAAAGACCTTCTTAGCATTGAGATAGTATAATACCGGTCCCAACCACCAAAGGATTTAAGTTCTCTCCTGAACCTCCAAATGTTCTTAAAAAATCTTGGAATATCCCATCGGATAAATTCCCAAGTATTTCTAAAATAATATGAAAAACTATGTTTAAACATTAGAAAGGAAATTGTGAAAACGTTCTTTGTTGTTGCTGCTTTTTCGCTTTAAGTGCATGTGTTGTGTTTCCAACACCATGACATCTTTGTGATGCACAGGAAGATGCAAAAATAACAATAATAAGTGCAAAAATTAATTTTTTCATTTGTTTTTTGTTTAGACAAAGCTAATCATTCTATTTGACATATCCAAATCAATGTTCAAAGGTTTGTTTTGATAAACATAATTTTCACCAAGAGAACACGCATTAATAAAATTAATATTGTCTCTTTGCATATAACCATAAGAATAATGAATATGACCAAAACAATGAATTATTGGATTAATTCTTTTAATTTCTTCGGTCAAAATTTCGCATCCAACGGATTGTCCCTGAATTGTTTTGTCCAAACAACCAAACGGTGGACCATGTGTAATTAATATATCAATATTCTCCGGTATTGCTTTCCATTTTTCTTTAAGTTTTTCACCGTTTCTTGGAAGATTAAACGCCCAATTATAAAATTCTGGTTGCCAAGGTGAGCCATAAATTTTGACCCCCTCAATTTCAACCATATTATCCTGAAGATAAATTATATTTGAATATTCTTGAACCAATTCCTTTGATTGGAGTGGGTTATCTTCAAAGAAGAAATCGTGATTACCAGCAATGAATACTTTGTGTGTATAGGAATCTAAATCGGTAAACCATTCAAGGAACAATCTAACCTCTTCTCTATAACCACGCGAAGAAATATCACCACAATGAATAATCATGTCTCCACCCGGAAGATGTTCTTTCGGAATGTGATGATGTTTTGTGTGGGTATCAGATATTATTGTAATTAACATTTTTTGTATTTATATGCAAATATAAATAAAAATGTTTAGAAAAACAAATTAATTGTTTAAAACAATTTTTTTGGTTTTATCGTTTAATCTTAATAAATATATTCCAGCATTTAGCTGAACTGATCCATTATTCAAATCATGAATAAATCTCCCAGAGATATCACAAATATTAGCTATTTTGTATTCATGTTGGTTGGTTAATGAAACCAATCCATTTTGTATTAAAATTGCATCAAAATTATTATTAACTGAAACTATTGGTGAATATGTATAATCACCATCATAATCAACTTGTTTTAAGCGATAATATATTATTTTATCATTATTTACATTAAAATCTGTATAATTATACAATATATTTTGTTGTGAGTAACCAATTGAAATTATATTGGCTATTTTATAGAAATTAAACGCATCAAATGACTTTTCAATTTCAAAATGCGAATTATCCACTTCTGATGATGTCAACCACTCTAAATTAATTTTATTTTCAATTGACCTCACATTAAAATAAACTAACTCAATTGGTAAAGTTGTAAACGAATGTGTGAGTTTCACATTATCAATTCTTACTGTCCCATCGACCGAGCCACCCCAAAAATAAATTTTAAAATTTGCTGAACCAGTCACCAATTGATTAATTCCCGCACCAAGTGAAACGCAACTTGTTGATGTTGAATTAAATATTGATTGAGAAACACCATTCATATATACAGCAAGGTTGGTGGGTCCAGTGGATGATCTTCTGAAACTAAAACTTAATTGATTTAAATAAAACGAAACATTTGGATATGTTGATATTGTAAACTCATAATAATGAGCGAGATTTATTGCTGGACTAGTCCAAGATTTTGTTATAAAGGATGTGTTGTTATTTGTACAAATCAAATCGGGGCATCCGGCTGCACATCCATCATTAATGCTACTACATCCCGAACCAAGTGGTAAAGTTGTTGTCACAGGTGTTGCATTAAAATATGGAAAAATATAATCAGGATTATTATTACATACATTAAAATCATAAAATACCAAATCTGTTTGTGAGAAAGTTTTAATGTTGAAAACAAAACCAAAAATTATTATAAATATATATTTTAATTTGTTATTTATTATTTGCATATTTTTAAGCGAAAGAATGTTTTTATAAACATAAGTATTTATATATAAAAAATAAAATGAATATAAGAACAAAAATTAAAAAACTTTTAAAGGAATCGGATAGACAAAATAATTTAAAAGATTTTATTGTGGATAATATAGATTTTGATGGGTATGATATTAGACCAACAAAAAATCCATTAAAAACCGGTTTGGAAATATTCGTGAATGAATATGATTTTGAAATCAAAAGACGTGGTATGAAACGAGCATTTATTGAGTATTTGCAAGGTTTACCAAGTTGGATTAGTTTACCGTATTCTTATTATGATATTGAGCATTTAATGTATGCTTTGGGTTATGATGAAATCAAAGATAAGAATATGGAAGATGATGAAATCGCTAATTTATTTTATAACGAGGTTGCAAATATATTTTTAGATAGTATTATCTAAATAACGGAATTTTAGTGTGATTTTCGTCAACCCACCCATCTGCTTCAGATTCCTTAAAAAATGGACCGTATTTAATATTTCTTTCCCTTTCTGTAAGACCTCCTGTTCTTTGTACATACCATGCAACAGGTTTTCTATTTAGCATTTCATCGTGTTCATTAATAATATCAATGATATCTTGCCAACCATATTTTGTTGACCATCTTTCACCGTTTTCTAACCAAGAAAAATAAAATCCACCACTATGATTATATTCTGGATAAACTGAGAAACCCTCACCATTATCATTAATAAATTCTCTGATTGGACCATCATCAAAATATTCATCACCAAGTTTTGGTTCTGAAAATGTTAAATGTTTTGGATGTTTATTAACCGGAATTACAAAATCTGGAATATTCCAACTTCTTTCATCATCTTCACTTAAATTATTCCATTCTTCCCATTGCTCACGAAATTCATTATTAATTAAATAATAATGGGAATTTTTATCTCTATCTATGAAGAAACTTTTATTTATTTTGTATTCCATATCTAATTATTCTAGTTTTTAATCCCTTTTCAGTTACTATATCAATCATATGTTTCGTCCCTCTAGATTCGCCATCCCAAAATGCTATTAGAGCGTCAGCATATTCAGACATTTTAATATTTCGAAGATAACCAGCTTTTTTTTTATATTCATCCCAATTCGCCAAAAAAATCTTAAGACCATATCTCCTTTCATTTGCATATCGTTCACCAAGAGCATCGGCACCTTTAGCGCCTCCACTCACTATCTCGATATCCTTTTGATTTATTAAAATTTTATCGCAAGTTTTCTTTAATAATTCATAATCATTAAAGTCTCTACTACCCGCTATTATTACTTTCATTAAACATTTTATTTTAATATTTGGTTTAAATAATCAAACATGGGTTTTAATTCATCGCAATATAACTCACGATTAAATTCCTCATTTTCTTTACGATACGCATTCACCATTGAACTATCATTACTTATAGAATAACTCGCATTTGCAAGTCTATCGCAGACCTTAACGAATCTAGCAACAGGAATATCGCGAATACCCTGATAGTATTTAGCATTCGCTCGGTCTTTTCGCGTCCTACCTTTTTCATTCGTTAATGCATAGACAGCTTCTGCAATTTGCTCACCGAATTCCTTTTTGATGTCGTTGTAACTTATAAAGTAAATATCCTCTAGTGTGTCGTGTAACCATGCGGATGCTTGCGCTATTTCCAAATCATCATCTTTAAGGAGATATTGGAACTGACTTGCAAATTCACTGACCATTTTAAGATGAACCTCATAAGGTTGATTATCATATTTTTGATTCACAGCATTGTGTGCTTTGATTGCAAACTCCCTTGCTTTATTTACTATATTCATTTTTCTTCAACAATTTTAATGATTTGACTTAATTTTTGCGTATATTCTTGTAAATCAAATATACGTGTCTCTGATGTTAGTAATTCGTTATTTAACCCCTTTACTATAAAATTTTCAACAAAGAACTTAGCCTTATTTAAATCCTCAGATGCGTATATATAATATTTGTTACCAAAATCCGGATAAACATAGTATATATCACGATTTTTATTTGTGCCTAACATATAAAAAATATTTCTTATGATTGGGTATCCATATGCCCAATGTAATCGTTCCACAACCGGAACATACGTTTTTACATCATCAGCTAGAACGTGATCCCAAGATCCCGGAAAATCCTCGCTCTTACCATTATATTCAATAAATTCCATTTTAATTAAAATATTTTTATCTATAATTATTTTATAGTTCACCCAAACTTTTAAATAAAGCTTCAATCCAAATATTCGACTCTTCACAGTTTTCTTCTTGTTCCTTTAATTTTTTGGAAGAATATTCAAAATCTTTTTTCAATTCATCATATTTTTCTTTTAAAAAAACATCCAAGGACATTGTTTCAAGTCGATTTTTTAATTCAGAAATTCTTTCGTCATAATAACTTATATCACAATCTTTTTGAGCATATGAAAGCTGTTCCATAACAAAATTTCTAAAACCAATATGTTCATCAGTTGGTACTACCCACTCATTTGCTTCTTTAAAAATTTTATCAACTAATTTTTTATTTTCTAACCTTTTACTAATTTCTTTTTCACAAAATTCTAAATCTTCAATAATTTTTTTCTTCTCACTTTCATATGCTTCATGTGGATATTGTTCTAAAAACAATAATTCATGTTTA